>Ga0070731_10000236_pt1 | contig 92896 bp, 105 predicted proteins | sample Coa_R1_2_FD_66448 | JGI IMG/M metagenome (GOLD analysis project Ga0070731, IMG submission 66448) | Surface soil microbial communities from Centralia Pennsylvania, which are recovering from an underground coalmine fire - Coalmine... | ecosystem: Environmental > Terrestrial > Soil > Unclassified... | reverse complement strand
GTCGAGGTCGGCGAGCATCGTGGCCCCCTTGGGTCGACGGTGACAACAAGGCACCGCCGACTTCGACCGGCTGCTTCTGGTCCCTACATCACGGCCGAAGCCGTGGAACTACTCATCTAGGTTGCCCGCGGCGGCTGCTCAATCCCCCGCCGGAGAGGAACGAGGTATGGCGCTGGTCCAGACCGAGGAGCCGGCGTCAGCCCGGGTTCACGACCTCGCGCGCCGGGCGGCGCTTCAGTGCACGAGGACGACGATCTCGGTCGCCACGATCATCCAGACACACACCGCGACGGCCCCCAGCAGCATCCATGCGTCCGGGGCGCTGCCCGGCGCACCGGGGACGGGGCACACGGCGGCGACAGGCGACTGTGCGGTCTCGGGAACCTGTTGCGGTTCCTCCGCCGCAGGCAGCAGATCGGCGAGGTACCGACGCGTCGTGAAATCGACGTGCGCTGTCACGGAGCCGGTATCGGCGCATGTAACGGTGGACTTGAGCCGGGCGTATACCAAGGTCGCCCCCGGCTGCGACACACCCGGGTCCCAGTGGCAGGCCCGGGCGCCGGGGGCTCAATCATCCTCGGCGGCCGCCGACGACGACTCGACCCCCACGTGAGGCACACCGGCCGCGAAGCCCGGTCGAGATTGGCACGGCCGGGGTCACAGCTCTCCCGGCGTGCGGATGATCTTCCAGATCATGTAGAGGGCAAGGGCGCATGCGGCTGCGAAGCCTGCGAACGCCTCCCATTCGAACCGGTGCACGCGGGCGAGCAGGGCGGACGAGAGCAGCAGCGCGGCGACGATGATCGCCGCGCCCATCCGGTTCGCGATCGAGCGCAGGTGCGCCTCGAGCTCGTCGAGGCCCGTCGGCGCGACCGCCACCTTCAGCGATCCCTGCTCGAGATCACTCAGGACCTGCCCGATCCTCTGGGGGAACCTACTGACCGGAAGGAGCTGCGTGTAGAGGTATGCCATGAGCCGGCGCGGCTCGAGGCGCCGCTCTGCCTCGGCCAGCATGACGCTCGTCGACTCTCGCTCGATCAGGCCGATCGGATCGAGCTCGGGGTCGAGGGCGCGTGCGATCGAGTCCGCCTGAGCCAGTGTCTTCCCGACGAGCGCGAACGTCGTCGGCAGCGCGATGCCGAGACGCACCGCGAGCCGCTGCAGGTCGGCGAGTGACTGGCCCGCCTGGATCCCGGACAGGGGACGCCAGTGGACACGCGGCAGCGTTCGCCGCACCTCGTGGAGGAACAGCGCCTTGTCAGCGCCGACTCCGGTCAGCGACAGCGCCATGATGAGCTCGGCGACGTCGTCGGCGCGGTTCTGCGCGATCGCGAGCAGCAGAAGCGAGAGGCCGCGGCGTGTGTCGTCGTCGAGGCGCCCCAGAAGCCCGAAGTCCAACAGCGCAAGCCGGCCGTCGGGGGTGAGCAGGACGTTCCCAGCGTGCGGGTCGGCGTGGAACACGCCTTCGACGACCACCTGGTGGACGTAGGTGCTGAAGAACTCTCGTGCGAGCTTGCGCGCGGCATCCGGATCGAGGCCGTGGTCGGGTGTGACCTTCGTCCCTTCGATCCTCTCGAGCACGAGCACGCGCTCGCTGAGGAGGGGACGGATCACGTGCGGCACGACGACCCGGTCGTACTGCTCGACGAGACCCGCGATCAGCTCCGTGTTGTGCGCCTCCTCGACGAAGTTCAGCTCGGCATGGAGATGGAGATCGAGCTCGTCCACGAGCGCCTCGAGCTGGAGGAGGCGGGCAGTCTCGGAGCGGCGTGCGATGAGCCGAACCGTGGAGCGCAGCAGGCTCAGGTCGAGGTCGACCTCCTCGACCACCCCGGGACGCCTCACCTTCACGACGACGTCGCGGCCCTCGGACGTCAGCGCCGTATGCGTCTGGGCGATCGACGCCGTGGCGAGCGGCTCGGGGTCGATGCGAACGAAGACCTCGTCGCCGAGATCGGCCGTGATCACGCGCTGAATCTCGGTGAAGGGGACCGGCGGCACGCTGTCGACGAGCGAGGCGAGCTCTTCGATGTAGACCTCGGGGAGAAGGTCCGGCCGGGACGAGAGCAGCTGACCGAGCTTGATGAAGGTCGTCCCGAGATCCTCGAGCGCGGTCCGAAAGGCGCGTGCGTCCTCAGGCGTTGCGTCTCGCCGGCCGACGCTCCCGATTCCGGCCAGGATCTGTGCGACTCCCGATCGCCGCGCCGTTCTCGTCACCGCGAGCGCACGACGGGCCCGGGCAAATCGTTTAGCCACGCAGACGCTCATTACCACGTTGGCCGCCGAGGAAACAGCCGCTGCGGGCGAATCCATTGTCGCCCTCAGTCCGTTGACGAACCCAGGAGGTGTGAACCATGGGAGATCGCATGCAACGGCCCAAGGGCAAGGCGAACGAGGCAACCGGAAAGGCGAGAGGCGCGACGGGCTACGAGACCGGTCGCGGCCGCACGGAAGCCAAAGGAGCCGCCCAGATGCTGAAGGGCAAGGCGCAGCAGGCGGCCGGCAAGACGCGCAGTGAAGCGAAGAAGAGGACGCGCTGATGGCGGCCTGGATCTGGGTGCTCATCGCCGTCGCGATCGTCGTCGTGCTCGCAGTGCTCGCGCTCGGCGCGCGCCGCGCGAAGCAGAAGCGGGACGCGGAGCATCGTCAGCACGCACATGAGCTGCGGCGGCAGGCCGAAGTGCACATGCGTAACGCCGAGGAGCGCGAGGCGCTGGCCGAGAAACACGCCGAGCAGGCCCGCGCCGAGCGGAAGCAAGCCACGATGGTCGGCCGGCAGGCCGCCGACATCGACCCGGACCGTGACGGCGACGGCGACCGCGACTAGATGAAGCTGCTGCACCCGCGGCGAGGCGGGACGGGCGAGTACTACGAGGAGCGACCGCTCCCGGACGAAGCGCCCGTCCCGCAGCCCGAGCACGGCGAGCCGCCACTCGTCGACCCCAGTCCGCGCGAGCTCTCGCGCCACGACTACCTCGCGATCGTTCGCCGCGCCGTGAAGGAGTTCCGCGGCGACAACATGACGAACATCGCCGCGGCGCTCGCGTACTACGCGTTCCTCGCGATTCCGTCGGCGCTGATGATGGCCGTGGGAGTGTTCAGCCTGCTGGCCGGGCCCCACGCGGTGACCACGGTGATCGCAAAGCTGCACGGGATCGTCCCGGGCCAGGCTGCGACGTTGCTCGAGAGCAGCCTGCGGAACATGACGCAACACAGAGGGACAGGGGTGGCGGTGCTCGCGGTCGGCAGCGCTCTCGCACTGTGGTCGCTCACGGGAGCGATGCAGAACCTGATGTGGGCCCTGAACATCGCGTACGACCGCGAGGAGCGGCGCGGCTTCATCCGCAGGCGCATCACCGCGCTCGGGATGGTCGTCTTCGCCCTCGTCGGATTCGCGCTCGCGTTCGGCGTGCTCGTGCTCGGTCCGCAGCTCTCGACGTGGGTCGGCAACGCGCTCGGCGCGCGGTCCATCGTCAAGGTGGTCTGGTACGCGGCCGAATGGCCGCTGCTCATCGCGGGGCTCCTCGTCGCATTCGCCGGCTTGATGCACCTCGGCCCGAACGTGAAGCACCCGCGGTGGCGTTTTCTGACGTTCGGCTCGATCGTGGCCGTCATCGTCTGGCTCGCAGGGTCGGGGGCCTTCGCGTTCTACGTCAGCCGGTTCGGCTCGTACAACAAGGCGTGGGGTGCGCTCGCCGCGGTCGTCGTGATGCTGACGTGGTTGTGGCTCAGCTCGGTCGCGCTGCTGCTCGGCGCGGAGGTCAACGCCGAGGCAGAGCGAAGCCGCGAGCTGCGGCAGGGCGAGCCCGCCGCCACCGAGCTGCAGGCACCGGCGAAAGCCTGACGGCGGCCGAATGAGCGGCGCGCCCCAGACGCTCACGCTGAAGACGCACCGCGACCGCCGGAACTGGTGGCAATCCCCGTGGATCCGGCGGCTTCTGCTCATGCTTCCGGCTGCGCTCGTCGTCGCCGCGCTCCTGGACGTGTTCGGCCAGCGGCCGGTGACCTCGACCGCGTCGACCTCACGGGCGACGCTGACCGTCTACGCCCCGTCCGCCGGCAGGGAAGGCCTCGTCTACGCCGCGCGCTTCCGCATCGACGCCGTGCGGGACCTGAAAAAGGCGACGCTGCTGCTCGGCTCCGGCTGGGCGGAGGGATACACGGTCAACGGAATGGCGCCGCAGCCGGTGAGCGAGGGCTCGGCGAACGGCAAGCTCGACTTCGACCTCGGGCACATCCCGGCCGGGCAGCACCTGACCTTCTGGATCTCGCTGCAGATCAACCCGACGAACGTCGGACACCGGAACCAGGACGTGTGGCTTTACGACGGGACGACTCTCATCACGCACATCCACCGGACCATCACCATCTTTCCCTAGGAGGTAGCCGTGGACATCGTTCTGCGCGCAGCCGCCGCGTACGTCTTCATCATCTTCATGCTCCGAATCATCGGACGCCGCGAGCTCGGCACGCTCGCGCCGTCCGACATCGTCCTGCTGGTCGTCATGGGTGACCTGATCCAGAACGGCGTGACCCAGTCGGACGACTCGGTGACAGGCATCTTCCTGGCCGTCTCGACGTTCGCGATGCTCACCGTCGCCATGTCGTTCCTCACGTTCAAGTCGCGCCGTGCATCGAGATTCGTCGAAGGCGAGCCGCTCATCCTCTTGCAGGACGGGCGCGCGGTGGAGCGGAACCTGAAGGCCGAGCGGCTGAATCTGGACGATCTCGCCGAGGAAGCGCGGTCGAACGGGATCGAGTCGCTGGACGACGTCAAGTGGTGCGTGCTCGAGACCGGCGGAACGATCAGTTTCATCAAGAAGTCCGGCTAGGCGCCTCCTCGAGCAGGTCGATCAGCGCGCGCTCGACCGTCTCGCCCGGCAGCTCGGATTCTTCGAGGACGGCTTCCTGCAATGCATCCGCGACAGTGCTGCCGGAGCGGTAATGGTCGAAGAGGCGTGGGTCGAGGTACGACGCCCGGCAGACCGTGGGCGTGTTGCCGAGGTAGTACGCCGCCTCCTGCACGGCATGCCTGATCGCCTTCTCGCGCCCCGTCTGCGTTTCCTGCCACGCCGAGACGGCCAGCGCAGTCGCCGCGAGCAGGTTCGCGTGCCAGGTCCTGAAGTCCTTGGCGGAGACGTCTGCCGACGTCAATTCCTTGATGTATGCGTTGATCTCGAACGAGCGCACGTCGACCCAGGCGCCGTCTTCCTCGCGCCGATAGGCGAGCAGCGCGTCGCCGCCGCTCCGCCGCCTCTTCAGCGCGCGAATGACCTCGTACACGTCCTCGTCGACGACCGACTGCACCCGGCGCTGCCCGCTCTTCGCGGGATAGTCGAAGACGATCCTGCCGTTCCCGGCAAGCTTGACGTGGCGTCGCTCCAACGTCGCCAGCCCGAAGCTGCCGTTGAGGCTCGCGTACGACTCGCCGCCGATGCGGAAGAAGCCGACGTCGAGGAGGCGCACGGCGCACGCCAGCACCCGCCTCCGACCGAGATCGGGTAGCTCGAGATCGCGTGCTGCGGAAGCGCGCAGCACCGGCAACAGCCGGGCGAACGTGAGCATCCGGTCGAACTTCTGCTGATCGCGGCGTTCGCGCCATCTGGAGTGGTAGATGTACTGACGCCGCCCGGCTGCATCGACACCGACAGCCTGTAGATGGCCGTGCTCGTGCGGACAGATCCACACGTCGGTCCATGCGGGCGGGATCCCCAGCGCACGTACACGTTCGAGCACGGCTGTGTTCGACACGTGCCTGCCTCGCCGATCGACGATCTCGAAACCCCGGCCGCGGCGCCTGCGCGACAGGCCCGGCCCGGTCCAGTCCACACGGCGGAGACGAGACGCGGTGACCCCCATACCCGCGTAGTGCAACGGCGAAGCCCCTGTCCGCGGTTGCGGCGTAACTCGAAGCCCGGCAACGCCGTTGCACTAGGCGTAACCAAAGGAGGTGGCAGTGCTTCTCTTGGTGCTTCTGGCAGTTCTCGCAATCATCGCGTTCGGAATCGGCTTCACGATCCACTGGCTGTTCATCGCAGCAGTCGTGCTCGCGCTGCTGTTCCTGATCAGCCTCTTCGCTGGTGGGATCGGCGGCCGCAGACGCGCCTGGTGGTAACCGACCGCGTCACGCAGGACATGACGGGAAGGCCCGCCGCCGAGCGGGCCTTCCGCCGTCCCGGAGGCGCAGCGAGGCGGATCGTGCGCAGCGAGCCGTTCGAGTGGTTCGCCCGCGCCGGATTCGTCGCGCGCGGCGTGATCTACGTCGTCCTCGGCATCCTCGCGTTCGGGCTCGCACTCGGGATCGGCGGGCGGCCCGCGAGCCAGCAAGGGGCGCTTCAGGCGATCGCGCAGCACTCGCTTGGAGGCTCGCTCCTGATCCTCGTCGCCGCGGGCCTCGCCGGCTACTCCGTCTGGCGGCTCACGCGCGCCGGGCTGGGTCACGGCCCGGAGGGGGCCGACAGCGGCGCGGAGCGTGTCGTCGCTCTCGCCAGCGGCCTCGCCTACGCAGGGCTCTGTGCGATCGCGATCGAGATCCTGCTCGGGCGCGGCAGCGAGTCCGGCAGCCCGCGGAAACCGACCGCCGGCGTGCTCGGGTGGCCCGGCGGCACATGGATCGTGGGCGTCACCGGCGGCGTCCTGGTCTGCGTCGGCCTGTACCAGGGATACCGCGGGACGAGCAGAGACTTCCTCGACGACTCGAAGACCGAGCGGATGGGCCACGCCGTCAAGACGTGGATCACGTGGATCGGCACCTTCGGCTACCTCGCTCGGATGGTCGTGTTCGGCCTGGTCGGCGTGTTCCTCGTGAAGGCTGCGGTCGACTTCGCTCCGTCGAAGGCGGTCGGCGTCGACGGAGCGCTGGCGAAGGTCGCCCACGCGTCGTACGGACCGGTTCTGCTCGGGATCGTGGCGGCCGGTCTCGTCGCGTTCGGCGTCTTCTCCCTGAGCGACGCCGGGTACCACCGCATTTAGATGGTTGATCGGCAATTGGCGCACCCGCGGATGGTGGCCTGGACACGGCGCTTCTCGGCCAGGCCGGGCTTGCCCGTAGTCCCGCTATGCGCCGCACCCGGCCTGGCCGAGCTGCTTGATCCAGGCCATCCCCGCGGACACTCGAATTACCGATCAACCATCTAGTGCCCGACATGGCTCTGCCCGGCCTGCTCGAAAGAGTCGACTCGTTCGTCGGGAGGCAACTCGAGCGGCGGGTCGTCGCGCACCACCGCCGGCGGCTGCGGAAGCTGGGACACGGAGCGGCCCTGGAAGGTTCCGGTGGGTGGGCGACGACCTCGGCTCCGCCTCGGCCGGGAAACCGGGTGGAGGTGCTGACGGACGGCGCCGAGGCCCTGCCGGCGATCGCCGAGGCGGTCGAGTCCGCCCGCTCGTCGGTGTGGCTTGCCGGCTGGTTCTTCTCACCCGACTTTCGTCTTCGCACCGACGATCCGACGACGCTCCGCGAGTTGCTCGCGAACACCGCGGAGCGAATCGACGTGCGGCTGCTGTCGTGGGCCGGCGCGCCGCTTCCGCTTTTCCATCCGGACCGGAGCGAGGTGCGTCGCGTGCGTGACGCATTCGCATCCGGAACACGGATCGACGTCGCGCTCGACGCGCGCGAACGGCCCTTCCACTGCCACCACGAGAAGCTCGTGGTCGTGGACGGCGCGACGGCGTTCGTCGGGGGCATCGACCTCACGTCGTATGCGGGCGACCGCCTGGACGACGGACGGCACCCGGCCCGCGGTTCGATCGGCTGGCACGACGCGGCGACGCGCATCGCGGGACCGGTGGTCGGCGAGGTCGCACGGCACTTCGCACTGCGCTGGCACGAGGTGACCGGCGAGCGCCTGTCGGAGCCTCCGGCGCCCGCGCCGGCGGGTGACCGGGAGCTCCAGATCGTCCGCACGGTGCCGGAGCGCATCTACCGGGCCCTGCCGCGCGGCGAGTTCTCGATTCTCGAGTCGTACCTTCGCGCCTTCCGCTCGGCCGAGCGGCTGATCTATCTCGAGAACCAGTTCCTCTGGTCGCCGGAGATCGTCGACGTCCTGGCGGAGAAGCTGGCCGAGCCCCCGCACGAGCGGTTCCGTCTCGTCGTCCTCCTTCCGGCGAAGCCCAACAACGGCGAGGACGACACGCGCGGCCAGCTGGGGCGGCTCGCGGCGGCGACCGCCGGAGCGCCCGAGCGATTCCTCGCGTGCACGCTCCACCAGCGCGGGGACGGCGCGAGGCCGGTGTACGTCCACGCGAAGGTCGCGATCGTCGACGACCGCTGGTTGACGCTCGGCTCGGCGAACCTGAACGAGCACTCGCTCTTCAACGACACCGAGATGAACGTCGTCTCCCATGACCCGGAGCTGGCGCGGTCGACTCGGCTCCGACTGTGGAGCGAGCATCTCGAATGCCCGATCTCCGACCTCGAAGGCGACCCCGCCGAGATCATCGATGGGCACTGGCGGCCGCGGGCGCAAGAGCAGCTCCGCCGGCGCAGGGAGGGTCAACCGTTCACACACCGGCTGCACAGCCTCCCGAACGTCTCCCGCCGCGCCGGAGCGTTGCGCGGCCCGATCAACGGCCTCTTCGTCGACGGTTGATCATGAACGGCGCGCGGAAAGACGGGTTCGCGCCGATCCAGGACTACGCGGCGATCGGCGACGGCCGCGCGTTCGCGCTCGTCGCCCGCGACGGGTCGATCGACTGGCTGGCGCTGCCGTGGCTCGATTCGTCACCGGTCTTCGCACGGTTGCTCGATGCGTCGCGCGGCGGCGGGTTCGAGCTCCAGCCGTCGGGTCCCGCGCAGGTGACGCGTCGCTATCTGGACGACACGAACGTCCTCGAGACGACGTTTACGTCCGACAGCGGCGTCGTACGCGTCACGGATGCCGTGACTCTGGATCACGGCGGATTGCTGCCGTGGTTCGAGCTCGTGCGTCGCGTCGAAGGTGTCGGGGGCGCCGTGCCGATGCGCTGGTGCCTGGCCGCCCGCCCGGAGGACTCCGTGGGGCCGATGCAGGACGCCGTGATTCTTCGGAGTGGGAGCCGGAACGCGACACTGCATCTGTTCGACGCGGGGACCGCACGGCTCGGCGACGGTGAGGCACACGGGTGCTTCGAGACGGCCGCGGGGTCGGAGGCGCTGTTCGCATTGAGGGCGACACACGACGAGCCGATTCCCGTACCGCGGCGGGAGTGGATCGCGCAGCGGATCTCCGACACGGCGGACGATTGGCGCCGCTGGCTCGACGGCGCCACCGTCGAGGGGCCGTGGGAGGACGCCGTCCGGCGGAGCGCCCTCGTGCTCCGACTGCTCACGCACGTCGCGACGGGAGCGATCGCCGCCGCCGCCACGACGTCGCTCCCGGAGAGGATCGGGGGCGACCGGAACTACGACTACCGGTTCGCGTGGGTCCGGGACAGCGCGTACACGCTCGACGCCCTGATCAACGTCGGCCTGCTCGTGCAAGTGCACGCATCGATCGCGTGGCTGCTCGACGCGGTGGGGCGGACGGAGCCGGACGTCCACACGCTCTACGACCTGAGGGGAAAGGCCGTCTCGGGCGAGGAGGAGCTGCCCCTCGCCGGGTATCGAGGGTCACGCCCGGTTCGTGCCGGCAACAGCGCGGCGACCCAGCTGCAGCTCGGCTCCTATGGAGATCTCCTGGAGACCGCAGAGCTCTACGTGCGCGAAGGGAGCCTGCTGGACGGCACGAGCAAGACCCGGCTCGCCGGAGTCGTCGACTACCTGTGCGAGATCTGGCAGCGGACGGATTCGGGAATCTGGGAGCTCGACGACCTGGAGCACTACACGTCGTCGAAGATCTCGGCCTGGGCCGCGCTGGACCGCGCGCTCCGGCTGGTCGAGCGCGGGCAGCTGCCGGACGACAGGACCGGCCGCTGGCAGGAGACCGCCGACGAGATCCGAGAGTTCGTCGAGCGCGAATGCTGGTCGGCCGCCCGGGGCGCATACGTGATGCACGCCGGCTCGGACAGGCTCGACGCGAGCATCCTGCGGAGCGCGCGGCTCAACTACCGTCCGGCGGACGACGAGCGCATCGTCGCAACGATCGACGCGATCCGCCGTGAGCTCGGCGCGGGAGGCCCGCTGCTCTACCGGTACAGCGGACAGGAGAGCGAGGAGGGAGCGTTCGTGGCCTGCTCGTTCTGGCTGATCGACGCACTCGCCCGTGCAGGGCGCGTCGAGGAGGCGCGCGCGACGATGGACGAGGCGGTCGCGCTCGCGAACGACGTGGGACTCTTCTCCGAGGAGATCGATCCGGCGACGGGCGACTTCCTCGGCAACTTCCCGCAGGGCCTCAGCCACCTGTCGCTGATCAACGCGGCGGCGGCGATCGCGAAGGCCGAGCGCGCGTCGCGGCCGAGGTAGCGGTCCCCTACACGCGGGTGCGCCACCGCGGGCCGGGCAGGGCGTGGCCCCTTCCCGCGTCGAGCCTCGGGAAACCCGGCTGGGCGCATCCATCCGCCCGGCACGGCCGTTCTATCCGGGAAGCCGTGTCTTTCGACCCCCGCAGCGACGAGTGGCCGACCCTCCAGCAGGGCGCTCTCGTCGAGCGCGGCGACACTGCCGCCGCCGCGCCGCCGAATCCGTACCCGCCGCCCCCTCCGGATCGGCGAGTCGGCGCGGGCATGCTCCTCGCGCTCGGTGTGATCGCGCTCGTCGCGGCCGGTGCGGTCGCCGCCTGGTTCCTCACCCATCGCCACGACCGGCCGGCCCGGACCGTCGTCGTGACGACGGCCGGGCGGAGCGCCCCTGCGGCCGCGAAGGTCTCGGTGCCCCGCGTGGTGGGGCTGCACGAGGGCCAGGCGGTGCAGCGCCTCCAGCAGCTGGGTCTGAGGGCGACGGTGATCCGAAGGGGGCAGGCCGGCCCGAGCGCACCGGTCACGTCGCAGGTTCCCGGCCCGGGCGTCCGCGCGAGCCGGAGCACGCCGGTGACGCTCGTCGTCGCGGGCGGCACGAAGACCGTCCGCCTCCCCGACGTGACGCAGGAGCTCGTCGGACGCGCTCAGAGCGTGCTGCGCCGGCTCGGGCTCGAGGTCACGACCACCCCCGTCACGACGACCAAGACGCCGCCGGGGATCGTCGTGCAGCAGGTGCCGAAGGCCGGTCAGAAGGTGGCGAAGAGCTCGCTGATCACGCTCTCGGTCGCCAAGGCGCCGCCGAAGACGGCGCCGACGACGTCGAACTCGACGTCGACAGCGCCGGCACCGACGACTGCGACCTCGACTGCGGCCCCGACGACCACCGCGCAGGCTCCGCCGCATCCCGCGAACGCCACGGTGCCCGACGTCGGCGGCCGGCAGGAGTCAGCCGCCGTGGACGCTCTGACGAAGGCAGGCATCCTGCCGAGCCTCGTGTTCGTCCCGAGCTCGGATCCGCTCGGGACGGTGGAGCAGCAGGCGAAGCCGGCCGGGACGACGGTGCCGTACGACGCACACGTGCAGATCAACCTCTCCGAAGGCCCGAGCCCGGCCTCGATGGAGCGCGTGCCGAACGTCATCGGCAAGACGCTCGACCAGGCGCTCTCGACCGTGAACGGCGCGCACCTCAGGCTGATCTTCGTGAAGCTCGAGGTGCCGCGGCAGAGCGCCGGCAAGATCGCGCAGCAGTCCCCGCTCGCGGGCGCGACCGCGCCCGAGAACGGCCAGGTGCTCGTCTTCCTCGGCGTCTACACCCGGAGCTAGCAGCGGAGATCAGGAGCGACCGCGGACGCGGTCGACGGCGCGCTCCAGCTGCGACTTCGTCATGCGCGAACGACCCGGAATCTTCAGCCTCGTCGCCTGCCGGTAGAGCTGCTCGCGTGTACGCGTCGCGCGCGACGTCGTCTTCTTCTTCGCGGCTCCAGTCCGCTTCTTTGCGGTCTTGACAGCCGTGCGCGGGCGGCGGGTGGTGCGCTTCGGCCGCCCCGGCTTCTTCTTGCCCGAGTCGCGCTCCTTGTCGCCGGAGCTGTCCCCGGAGATGAGCTTGCGCGCCCCCGCGACGGCAGCGGGAATCGCAACTCCGAGGGCAGCGCCGGCGACGACCTTCTTCGGTGTCGACATGCCCTGTTCGTTTTCTTCGTTCGCCATCGTCGGTTCACCTCACTTCGCGTTCTCGAACGCCTCGATGAACTTCGGAACGATCCGCTCTCGCACGATGTCCGGTGCGTGCTCGGCGGTGTACTTCCCTGCGGCCTCCGCCGCGTCCTCGACGAGCGGGACGAGCACCTCTGCCGCCGCATCCCAGCCGCTCGCGAGCGCCGACTGGACCAGCCCGTGCGACTTCTCCGTGACGGCCCGCGCAGCGCCCTGCCGGCCCGAGCCGTTCTGTGCAAGGGCGCGCCGGACCGCGTAGGTCGCCGCGCCCGTTGCGGCCGCAGCCGCGGCGGTCTTGAGTGCCGTGTTGTGGCCCGCACTCGAGATCGCGTCAGTCACCTGTTCCTTGTCGACCACTGGCATTCGCAATACTCCTTTCTCTGTTACGACGAGCTCGATGCCTTCGACCCGGAGCTCGCCCGCTTCGTCGCGCCCTTCACGTCTTCGAGCCGAGACATCAGTGCCTCGTTGACGCTTCCGAATGTCTGCGCGACGTTGTCGGCGTGCTCACTGATCTCGTCCGCGATCTGCATGAGCTTCTCGAAGTCGGTGCCGTTCCTGATCTCCGAACGAAGCTCTCCTACCAGGCTCTCCAGATCGTCGGCGAGCTTCTCGACCTCCTTCAGAGATGCCATCGATTCCTCCCTTCGCTTTCGTTGTCCGCGGTGTTTGCCCAGACGGAAGAGTTTTGAGACCTTCACAGGAGATTCCCGAGTGGGCCGAGGTTGAGGTTCAGGTCTGCATCCGTCAGGCCGAACTCGGCCTTCAGCTCGTCCATTCGCTCCGCGAGCCTCATGAACGTCTCCCCGAGCCGTTCGATCTGCTCGTCGTCGAGGGTCCCTTGCTCCATGCGCCGCAGTGCCTGACGTTCCATGAGCTGACGCAGCAGCTCGATGAGCGTCAGCACGAGCTGGGCGAGACCGCGCTCGACACGTTCCGGATCGGCCTCGACCCGCCGCGGGAACACGTCGCCGAGCTCGTCGAGCCGCTGTGCCAGGTGGTCGAGGTCGCCGCGGCCTGCCAGCACGCGCGCCGTCTCGCTCACGACGCCTCCGCGAAGCTGTAGGGCGCCCAGGGGCCGGTGCACAGCACGGTCAAGTCCGGATGTGCATCGGCGAATCGTTCGACGATCTCGGTGACAACAGGAACGTCGTCGCCCGGAACGAGGTATGCACCGGTGTGAAGGGACGAGCGGTCGAGCGCGGGGGAGAGACGATGCGCGGTGGCAAGCGCCGCGACCGGCTCGTGGAGCTCGGACGCGACCAGATCACGCCGCTGCACGGAAGGCACGAGCGCCCGCAGATACTCCGCGCCGCCGCCCTCCTGCCTCACCGGAGCGTCCGTCACCGTGTCGAGGACGCGAAGCCCGACCTCGACGTGGTTCGCGACCTCGCCGAGGCGCCGCCGGAGAGCCGGAAGCTTGGGTGTGACGGCGGCTTCGAAGGCGGCATCGTCGGCGAAGTCCTCGCCGAATCGGGCCGGGAGCACCGAGCCGGCCGAGTCGAGGAGCGCTGCGACGACCTCGCCATGTCGGACGATGTCCGAGCGGGCCGGCGTGTCGAGCCGAGTCGCGTGGAAGCTGGTCACGGCGACGATGTCCCCGAACGAGCGTGCGCCGAGCGGGGAGTTCTCGATGCCCGGCATCGGCGGCACCCGCTCGAGCTCGGAGGCAAACGCGTACACGTGGATCATGGGGTCGGCTCGCGTCTCAGCTCGTCGAGCGTCGCGACCGACGCCAGGAGAACGCGAAGGCCGACGTACACGAGGTCGACGTCCGCGACGGCAAGGGTGATGTCCCCGGTGAGCACGACGCCGGTGTTGAGGACACGGTCCACGAGCTCGAGCAACGTCACCTGCTCCTGGAGCGCCGGGCGGGCGACGACGCTCACGTCTGATCGTCTCCGGCCTCGACGAAATTGTGGGGCGGCCACGGGCCGGTCACCTCGAAGGTGATCCCGAGCCCGCCGTATGCCGCCTGCAGGCCGGCGACGGCCGCCTCGAGCCGCACGTCTCCTCGCGGGACGAGGTAGGCGGCATTCAGGAGCATCGTCTCGTCACGCCCTGTCAGCTCGCGGGGCTGTGGACGGTTGACGGCCGCGTCGACGGCGAGGGCACCGAGCTGCGCATGGAGTCCCTGCGCCAGCTGCGCCAGCCTGGAGGATGACTCGGAGGCGGCTCGCTGCTCGTCCCGGCGCCGCAGCATGTACGCGCGCCCTGGCGTGCTGTCGGCTTCCGGCCGTCGACCGGCCGACGATTGCTCGAAGCGGCCGCGGTCGACCCACACCTTCACGCCGAGTTCGATGCATCCCTTCACGCGCTCGAGCGCGGCGCGGAACTCGTCTCCTCGAGCCTCGAGCAGTCGCGCGACGTCGCTCCGCTCGTCGTAGATCGTCCCGAACCGGAGTGGCACGACCTCACGCTGTGCGGCAACGCGCTGCAGGACGTCCGCATGTCGGAGCGCCGTGTCTTCGAGCCAGGCGCGGTCGTTGAGACGGTCGCGGAGCGCCTCCTCGCCGAACTCTGCAAGGTCGACCTGCGTCACGATCGCGGCGAGGTCGCCGTGGCGGACGAGGACGACACCCTCGACATCGGTGTCCGCGGCGACGACGCCGAAGACGTACCAGCCGGTGGTGGCCAGCGTGCCGTTCACGGCAGCGCCTGGTCGCCCGGCTTCAGCCCCGCTTTCTGCTCGAGCCTGCGAATGCGATCTTCCAGGGCGTTGTCACCGCTGCGTCGTGACAGGAACGCTTCTCCCTCCCACCAGTCGATGCCCATCTCGCGCGCCTTGTCGGCCGAGGCGACGAGGAGGCGGAGCTTCACGGTGAGAAGCTCGATGTCGAGCAGGTTGATCTGTATGTCGCCGGCGATGACGATGCCCTTGTCGAGCACCCGCTCGAGCACGTCGGCGAGCTGCGCTGGCGCCGGGCCGCCGCGGTGCTGCAACGCCGAGCTCACGACGAACTCCTGTCGTCGGCCTGTGCGCGGTGATACCGCCCGGTCCGCTCGTAGTTGAGGAGATCCAGACTCTCATCGAGCTCGACCCGGTACGTCGCGAGCACGTCGGTCGATTCCGGAATACGCCTCACCTCGACGACCTCGAGGTCGACGGCCCATCCGTTCGGCGTGCGCTCCAGCCCGGACACCGATTCGGCGTCGCTGCCGTGAAGCTCCCGCAGTCGATCGCGCGCCGCCGCGACGGCATCCTGCACCGTGGCTGCGTCGGCGCCGCGCCTGGGTCGCTCGTGCGCCTGCATGCGTGGCCGCACCTCGCGCTCGGCGGCCTCCGGCTCCGGCTCTGTCTCCACCTCGGGAACTTCGCTTGTCTCGGGCGAATCAACCTCCGAGGTCTCTTCGCCCGCGCGCGCTGCAAGCGCGCGAACGGCGCTCACGGTGGCAGCGGCGAGCGCCCGCGTCGCGGCGTCCCGCGCCGCCTGCCGTGCCTCGCTCGGCTGCTCGGCCTGCTCCTGCTGCTCGGCCGACCCGGCCTGCTGCCGCCGCTGCCGGCGCCCGGCGGCCCGTTCTTCGCGTGTCGTCACTGCTCCTCACCGCCCGTCGAGAGCGCGAGCCTGTCGAGAAGCTCGTCCTCGATCCGCTCGTACTCCTCCTCGCTGATCCGTCCCGCCTCGAACTCGATCTCGGCTTCGACGAGCAGACGGCGCACGGACTGCTCGTCGTCGAGCTCGCGCTCCGCGACGGAGGCGAGCTGCTCCGCGATCCACACCGTGCCGCGGACGGGTGCCAGCGGCAATGTGAGAAGTCCCGTGAACAGGCCCATCAGGCTCCTCGCAGCGAGACGAAGCTGTGTGGGGCGAGCGGGCCTGTGTACTTGAAGAGCATGCGCTCGCCCTGCTCGTCCGCGACCTCCTGCATCCGTGCGTCGAACCGCTCGGTCGCATCCCGTTCCACGAGGAACGACGCGCGCAGAACCTCGTATTCGGCACGGCGTTCCTCGACGACGGCGTCATGGGCGAGGGGAAGAAGCCGGTTCAGGATCGCGTCGGCATCGTGCGACCGTCGAGCCTCGAGTTGATGCGCGACGGCTTCACCGAGGTGGATCTGGGTGCGTTGGGAAACGGCGCCGCGGCGGCCCGAGTCGCGGAGCCGCGCGATGCCGCGGTCGTCGCGGACGATCTCTGCGAGCACGAAATCCTCGCGATAGAACGCCCGCACGGTCAGCTCGACGAGCCCGTCGAAGCGATGCAGCAGGCCGACCAGCTCCTCGTACCGTGCCACGAGCAAATCGTCGACGACGCTCGCGCGGTCTCCGAAGACGATGCCGAAAGCGAGCGGCAGAACCGTTTCGGTTTCGAGCGCCCGCTGAAGCACCTCCATATGGCGGAGAACGTCGCGACGTTTGGCACGGACCAGCCCCGGCTGCAGATCGCTTGCGATCGCGGCCAGCTCGCCGTGCTCCAACAGCCCGACCTGAGCATCCGCGAGGCCCGTCAGCCTGTGAAGCCTGGTCCCGCTCCGCGTGACGCCGTAGACGTAGACCCCCGGAGAGGCCCGGTTTCGCTCCATCGCCGCCGGATCGACCGCCGCCATCGCCTAGTCCCGCGAGAACGCCTTCTTCGCGCCCTCGACCATGCCCTTGCCCTTGTCCTTGGCCTCCGAGCCGTTCTTGCCACCGTCCCGCAGCTCCTTGAGGCCGGCCGCCTCCGTCTGCGTGAGGTCGAGGCGGTTGACCGCCTCCGCGAAGCGCAGGTAGGTGTCGATGCTCGCGATGACGATCCGCGCGTCGATCGTGAGCAACTCGATCCCGATCACGGAGACGCGGACGTACGCGTCGATGACGAGCCCCTTGTCGAGGATCAAATCGAGAACGTCCGCGAGCCCGCTCGGGCTCGGCGCGCGCTGCAGGTAGTTCGATGCGGTGCCTTGGGTCGCTATAGACATTCAGCCTCCTACTTCGATCGGGACGAGCGACGCGCCGCACGCCCGTCTGCGCGCGATCGCCGCCGCCGCTCGAGCTCGGCGCTCGTGAGATGCTTCCTCGGTCTTGCTGTCGGAGCGTCGCCTCCGGCGACGGCGCGCACTCGTTCGGTGAGCCTCTCGGCAACGTCACCCGCGTCGGACGCGGCAGACTTCGCGCGCGAGGGGAGATCCTGAGTCGCCTCGCCGGCTCCCTCGGCGGCCCGGCGGAGCCACGGCAGCACCTGCTGCTCGAGCAGCTCCGGACCCTTGCGGACTGCGTATCCGGCCGCCGCGCTCGCCGCCGCGGCGACGATCGGGGTGAGGAACTTCTCCGCGGCCCTTCGCTTGAGACCGGTCTTCCGCTCGCGCTCGTCCTTCACGTCGACCATCGGTCAGTCTCCGCCGCTGTCACCGTTCTGACCTCGCGTCACGAGCTCTCGCGCCGCCGCCGCTGCGGCGCCGATCGCGGCAGCCGCGGCGGCCGTCTTCGCCGCCGTGCGCACCTTGTCGCCGTCGGGCGTCAGTTCCTTCTTCACGCCCTCGATCGCGCCTTCCGTCTCCTTTTCCGCTCCGCCTTCCTGCAGCTCGGGCAGCCCTGCGAGCTCCGTCTGCGTGAGATCGAGGCGGTTGACCGCCTGCGCGAAGCGCAGGTAGGTGTCGATGCTCGCGATGACGATCCGCGCGTCGATCGTGATCAACTCGATCCCGATCGCCGAGATGCGCACATACGCATCGATGACCAGGCCCTTGTCGAGGATCAGGTCGAGAACGTCGGCGAGCCCGCTTGGACTCGGTGCGCGCTGGAGATAGTTGCTCGCCGTTCCGTGCGTCCCGGCCACAGCCATCGTCGTCGCTCCTTCCCCGTCGTCCGGTTTCGAATCAGCGCCGCACTCGGCGCGCGGTCACGGTTGGCAACACGCGTTCACAACGCCGAAGTGCCCGATCCGGTTTCGGCCTTCGGCGTCGGGGACGCCGAGACGCCGTGACGCGGATCGGCTACTCGCTGTCGTCGGAGGAGCGCTCGCCTCGTGAGCTCGTCGAGAGCGCGCGCGCCGCCGAGGAGGCCGGCTTCGAGTTCGCCCTGATCTCGGACCACTTCCATCCCTGGCTGGACCAGCAGGGCCAGAGCCCGTTCGTGTGGGGCGTGATCGGGGCGATCGCAGAGGCGACCGAGCGGCTCGTCCTCGGCACGGGCGTGACGTGCCCGACGATCCCGGCTCCATCCCGCTCTCGTCGCACAGGCCGCGGCGACGAGCGCCGCGCTGATGCCGGGCTGCTTCTTCCTCGGTGTCGGGACGGGCGAGAACCTGAACGAGCACATCCTCGGCGACCGGTGGCCCAATGCGGACGAGAGGCTCGAGATGCTCGAAGAGGCGGTCGACGTGATCCGCGAGCTGTGGGAGGGAGACCTCGTCACCCACCGCGGACGTCACTTCACCGTCGACCGTGCGCGCCTCTACACGCTTCCCGACGAGCCGCCGCCTCTCGCGATCGCGGCCGCCGCACCGAAGGCCGCCGAGCTCGCGGGCAGGCTCGGCGACGCGCTCATCTCGGTCGCGCCGACCGGGGACATCGTCCGGCAGTTCGAAGGCGCCGGGGGAGACGGGAAGCCGCGCTACGGCCAGGTTCACGTCTGCTGGGCCGAGCGCGAGGAGGATGCCGTCGAGACGGCGCACCGCTGCTGGCCCAACGCGGCACTGCCGGGTGACCTCGGACAGGAGCTGCCGCTCCCGCGGTATTTCCGGCAGGCGACATCGGCGCTCAGCCGCGAGCAGGTCGCCGAGAAGGTGATCTGCGGTCCGGATCCCGAGCGCCACCGCGAGGCGATCGACGAGTACGTCAAGGCCGGCTTCGACCACGTGTACGTCCACCAGGTCGGGCCGGACCAGGCGGGATTCATGCGCTTCTACGAGCGCGAGGTCCTGCCCGTGGCCGTCGGTTCCTAGGAAACGGCGGCGAGCCGCCGGCCGCGGCCGGGGAGAACGTCCTCGACGAAGATCTCGACGAGACCCGGGTCGAACTGGTCGCCGGCGGACCGCCGCAGCTCGGCGATCGCTTCTTCCCGCGACAGCGCAGCACGATACGGGCGGTCGCTCGTCATCGCGTCGTACGCGTCGCAGATCGCGATCAGCCGAGCCGCCAGAGGGATCTCTTCGCCCTTGAGCCCGTCCGGGTAACCCTTTCCGTCCCAACGCTCGTGCGTCGCACGGACGGTGCGCGCCACGTCCTCGAGTCCCTCCGCGCGACAGATGATCCGCTCGCCGATCAGCGTGTGCTCCCGGACGAGCTTCCATTCCGCGTCGTCGAGGGGTTCCGGCTTCAACAGCAGAGTCTCGGGGAGGGCGAGCTTCCCGACGTCGTGGAGCTCGGCGGCGGCGCGAACGTGCTTCGCCGCGGCTCCGGCGAGGCCGGCTTCCGAGGCAAGCGCCGTCGCCAGGTCGGCGACCGTGCCGGTGTGCTCGCCCAGTGCCGTATCGCGCTCGGCCAGGGCCTGGAGGAGGACCTCGCGGCTGTCCTGGCCGTTCGCCGCGCTGCCTTTCTCCGCGTACATTCGACGGTCGGCGATCTGCAGCGCCTGGTTCGGGCTCTCCGCCTCGAGCGGCATGAGCACGTGACCACTCGAGCACGTGATCGTGAATCCCTCGCCGGACTCGCGGAGGCCGGCCGTCGCCGCGGCACGAATCCACTCGAGGTCGACCGAGCTTCCCGCGACGAGGATGCAGAACTCGTCGCCGCCGAGCCGGTAGGCACCTCCGCGGTCGCCGACCGCGACCTGCAGCCGCCGGCCGAGACGGCGCAGGAGGGCGTCGCCCGCGCTGTGCCCGAACGTGTCGTTGTACGCCTTGAATCCGTCGAGGTCGAACAGCAGGAGGATGTGCGAGGTCGGGTCGTCGCCGAGCCGTTCGAGCCGGCCGATCAGAGCGCGCCGGTTGCTGAGGCCCGTGAGTGCGTCGGTGAGCGACTCCTCGCGCGTGGTCTCGAGCAGCCGCAGGTGCTCGACGAACGTGACGGACAGACGCCCGACGACGGCGGCGAGGCCGAGCGATGCGGTGATCACCGCGAGCGTGTTGACGCGGTGGAAGTGGTCCCAGATCACGAGCGAGAGGCAGATGGTCGCCATGACGACCGGCACCGCGAGTAGACCCCAGCCCTCGAGTCGCGCCGTCCGTGCACGGCCGCGGCGGACGCACGATGCGGCCGCGATCAGCACGAAGGTCGCAGGCCAGCTCAGGTCGAGCCACGTCCCGTAGTGGTACGTGCCCTTGGCGATCTCGTACAGGTACGTGCTGTCTGCGGCGCCGAACAGTCCGAGCCCGGCGCCGACCAGCAGCCAGGTCCAGTCGAGCGACCAGCCCGAGAACGCGAACGCCGCGACGACGAGCGCGAGCAGCAGCCCGTCGCCGGCCGGGTACGCGAGATTCGTCGCGACGGCGGCGAAGTCGCCCGTCGACGTCTTCCAGACGGCGTCGAGGACGATGCCTGCTGCGAGCGACGATACGGCGAGCCCCGCGATCAGCCCGTCGAGCCACACACTGCCGCTGAAGTGGACGACGCGGGCGCGCACGAGCAGGGCGAGTCCGACGAAGGCCGGTGGGTAGAAACCGAGGTAGCCGGCGTCGGCCGGCGACGGGAACGGCTGGTTCGCAGCGCTCTGGAGCACGAACGTGTAGTAGACGTCGCCCGCCGTCCAGAGCAGCACGGCGGTCCCGATCAGGATCCACGCCAGGCGATCCTCCTTGTGGCGGAGGCCGCGCAGGAAGCACGTCAGCCCCGCTGCCTCGCCGACGCCGTCGTACAGCCAGTTGGTGAAGAGGTTCGAGATCCATTTGCCGCCGTACCCGATCTCGAGCTGCGTGGCGACGAGCAGAAAGAGCACGGCCGCGGCGGCGAGTCCGGCCACGGGCAGGCTTCGACGAGCGCGGTACGCCAACGCGTCCATGCCGGAAACGGTCGGCCGGGAGCACGCGGAGCGCGTCCCTCCGCTGAGGGATTCGCTTCTACACTGAAGGGGTGCAGCAGGAGTTCGTCGCCCTCGGGCACGCCGGCAGCGACGCCTACGCCGGCCTCGAGACGTTCCCGAACCCGGGCGTCGAGCACGTCGAGCTGGTGAGCGACGAGCTGACGGCCGTCTGTCCGATCACGGGGCAGCCGGACTTCTACACGGCGACGATCGAGTACCGGCCCGGACGGCTTTGCCTCGAGTCGAAGTCGCTCAAGCTCTACCTCTCGCGGTTCCGGGACCAGGGCGTCTTCTGCGAGGCGCTCGCCGTCCAGATACGCGACGAAGTCGCTGCGGTCCTCGAGCTCGAGGCCGCCGCGGTCCACGTGACGCTCCGCCAGAAGGCGCGGGGCGGGATCACCATCACGGCGTCCGCCTAGGCACCCGAAATTGGGCCGGACGGCCCTTGTGCCGTCCACGGGCGCTGCTAGATGATCAGGCACCCCCAGTCATGCGGCCGGTCCTTCTCTGCGCGCTCCTCCTCGTCCTGCCCGCATCCGGCGCCCAGGGCGGCGGGAGCGTTCGCGTCTCGGCGTTCTACTACCCGTGGTACGGCACTTCGGCGCTCGACGGGTCGTACCAGCACTGGAGCCAGGACGGTCACACGCCGCCCGACAACATCGCGTCGTCGTACTACCCGGCGCGTGGCCTCTACTCGTCGAGCAACCGGCTCGTCGTCGACTCGCAGATGCAGGAGATCCGGTCCGCCGGGATCGACGAGATCGCCGTCTCGTGGTGGGGAAGGGGCTCTCCGGAAGACGCCAGGCTGCCCCTCGTCATCAGCGAAGCGCGTGCGGCAGGCATCGGCGTCGCCGTGCACCTCGAGCCGTATCCCGGGCGCACGGTCGCGTCGATCGCTGCCGATGTCTCCTACCTGGAGACGCTCGGCATCAACACGTTCTACGTCTACCGGGCTTTCGACCTGCCGGTCACGGACTGGCAGGCGGCGATTCCTGCGCTTCACGCGGAGGGGGCGACGCTGTTCGCCCAAACGGGACTGGTCGGCGAGGCCGCGGCCGCCGGCTTCGACGGCGTCTACACGTACGACATCGTCACGTACGGCGGCCGGATGTTCGCACGCTACTGCGCCGAGGCGCACCGCCTGCACCTGATCTGCGCGCCGTCCGTTGGCCCCGGCTACGACGCCCGCCGCGGCGACGGCGACCCTCGCATCAAGCCGCGCCGCGACGGCGACACCTACGACGCGATGTGGCGCGCCGCCATCGCCTCGGGTGCAGACCAGGTGACGATCACGTCGTTCAACGAGTGGCACGAAGGCACGCAGATCGAGCCGGCTTCTCCGGGTCGCCGCGGCGCATACCGCTATCTCTCGTACGACGGCGCGTGGGGATTGCACGGCGTCGACGCCGAGTTCGCATACCTCGCGCGGACGAGCTACTGGTCGAGTGTCTTCCGCAGCACCGTCGCGTCGCACGAGAAGACAAGCGCGCCGTAGAGATCGTCGGCGTCGACGCCCGCCAACTGGGGGTCGTCGAGATCGACGACCGTGTCCGGGTGATGCGCAAGGCCCAGCGAGGCCGCGCCTTCGTCGGAGCCGAAGCAGAGCAGCGCGTCGAGTGACACGATGCCGCGCCTCCCGGTCTGGCGGCGCCCGATGCCCTCGAGCTCGCGCAGCTCCTCCAGGGGATCGATGCGCACGTTCGAGTCCGAGCCGATGCAGATGCCGATGCTGCGGTGGCAGACGCGTACCACCGGCAGGAAGCCGTCACCCAGATTTGCCTCCGTCGTCGGGCAAGCGCAGATGCGTGCCCCCGCATCCCGCAGAAGATCGAGCTCGTTCCCATCGGCGTGCGTCGCATGCACGACCGTCGTCCTCGGCCCGAGACAGCCCGAGCTTGCCAGCAGCTCGATGGGGCGGACGTTGTGCTCTGCGAGGCACTCTTCGATCTCGCGCGGCTGCTCGTCGGCGTGGACGTGCAGCGGCAGGCGCTGCTCGTCGGCGTATCGTCCGAGCTCACCGAGCGCGTCAGCAGGACAGGCGCGCACCGAGTGTGGCGCGACGCCGACTGCGATCCCGTCGGCGCGCAGCGCCTCGAGCTGGCGCAGGTAGTCCGCGACGGATTCCTGCCGGAAGCGCGGCGATCCTCCGCGCAGATAGCAGGCGTACAGGCACACGAACGTGATGCCGGCCTCGTCGGCCGCGGCGGCCGCGGCCCTCGCCTCGTCGAGCCCGAGGTAGTGGAACTCGCCGACCGCCGTGTAGCCGGCGCCTCTGAGCTCCCGGTACACGTCCACGTACCGGCGGCGGATCTGGTCGACGGTGAGCGTCTCCGCGAGGGCGATCATCTGGTCGCGCCAGGACCAGAAATCACCTCCGGACGCCCGGCCGCGTAGGAGCCGCTGGAAGGCGTGGCAGTGCGCGTTCACGAAACCCGGTAGGGACAGCGTCGGCACCGGACTATCCTCTCAGCGATGGCAGCCCGCACCGTGCCCGCGTCGCTCGCGCAGCTGCCGAACGCGCTCACGCTGGGCCGTCTGGCGCTGATTCCGGTCTACATCGCCCTGATCCTCGCCTCCACGGGCGGCCGCTCCTGGCCGGCGGCAATCGTCTTCGGCGTCGCGGGCATCACCGACCAGGTGGACGGGTTTCTCGCCCGGCGGTGGCACGTCGAGTCGGCGTTCGGGAAGATCGCCGACCCGCTCGCCGACCGGCTGATGATCGACGCGGCGGTGATCCTGCTCATCCACGCCGGACGGCTCCCGTGGCCGGCGCTGGTGATCCCGCTCCGCGACGTGGTCGCGCTCGTCGGCACGCCGCTCGCGATCCGGCGCGGCTACGCGTTCGAGGTGAATCTCCTGGGCAAGGCGGGCACGTGGCTCCTCTATGCGGCGCTCGCCTTCGTCATGGTCACGCACAAGGGTGCGGGCTGGCCGCTCTGGATCTTCTGGATCGGATTCGCGCTCGCCGTCGTCGCGCTCGGTGAGTACGTGCTGAAGGCGAAGCGGGAGCTCGTATGAGGGCCGTTGTCATGGCAGGGGGCGAGGGAACGCGCCTGAGGCCGCTCACGTCGAACCAGCCGAAGCCGATGGTTCCGATCGTCGGCAAGCCGTGCATGGAGCACATCCTCGAGCTGCTGCGCGAGCACGGCTTCCGCGACGTCGTCGTGACCGTGGCGTTCCTGCCGCAGGCGATTCGCTCGTACTTCGGCGACGGCGAGCCGCTGGGTCTCGAGATCGAGTACTCCGTCGAGGAGAGCCCGCTCGGCACCGCCGGCTCGGTGCGCCTCGCGAGCGACCGCCTCGACGACACCTTCCTCGTCATCTCGGGCGATGCGCTCTGCGACATCGACCTCGGCAAGATCGTCGAGTTCCACCGCGAGCGCGGGGCCGCCGCCACGATCGGCCTGAAGTCCGTCGAGGATCCGCTCGAGTTCGGCATCGTCGTCACGGACGAGGACGGCCGCATCGAGCGCTTTCTCGAGAAGCCGTCGTGGGGGCAGGTCTTCTCCGACACGATCAACACCGGCATCTACGTGCTCGAGCCGGAGGTGATGCGGCACGTCCCGGCTGACCGTCCGTACGACTTCTCGAAGGAGCTTTTCCCGCTGCTGCTCGAGATGGGCCGGCCGATGTACGGCTTCGTATGCGACGGCTACTGGCAGGACATCGGGAACATCGACCAGTACCGTCAGGCGAACTTCGACGCGCTCGACGAGAAGGTCCGCCTGAACATCGACGGCCTGAAGATCCGCGGCGACGTCTGGATCGGCGAGGGCGTCGAGATCGACGACGTCGAAGGAGTCGAGGGCCCGGCGTTCATCGGCAGCCACTGCACGATCTCGCCGGACGCGTCCGTCGGCCCGTACAGCGTCCTCGGCGCCGGCACGACGTTGCGCGAGCGAAGCCGCGTCGCGCGGTCGGTGATCGACGCGTCGACGTACGTCGGGCGCAGCGCGCTGGTCGAAGGTGCGGTGCTCGGCCGCAACTGCGACGTCAAGGCGCACGCGCGGGTGCACGAAGGTGTGGCCATCGGCGATCAGGTGACGCTGGGAGATCAGTCCGTGGTGTTCCCCGGGGTCAGGATCTACCCGTACAAGGCGGTCGAGTACGGAGCGCAGATCCACGAAAGCCTGATCTGGGAGTCGCGGGCGACGACGCGCGTCTTCGGCCGCGACGGCGTGCTCGGCCTCGTCAACGTCGACCTCACGCCGGAGCTCGCGGTGCGGTTCGGCGCTGCGCTCGGGACGGCGCTGCCGCGCGGCGCCCGCGTCGTCGCGAGCCGGGAGAGCGCGCCCGCCTACCGGATGATCAAGCGGGCGCTGATCGCGGGCCTCGGCTCGACCGGCGTGCAGGTCGCCGACCTGCGGACCCTGCCGGCGCCGATCGGGAAGCATCTGCTGAAGACGCAGGGATACGACCTCGCTTTCCACGTCGGCGCGTCGACCACCGACCCGGAGGCAGTCCAGATCCGCCTCTTCGAGCGCCCCGGCGTCGCGCTGTCGAGCGCGCTGCAGAAAGAGGTCGAGAAGCACTTCGTGCGGCAGGAGCTGCGCCGAACGCCGTTCTCGGGCGTCGGCACGATCACGTACCCCGCGCGCGCCCGCGAGAGCTACGCCAGCGACCTGCTGACGGGGCTCGACGTCGAGCGAATCAGGAACCGTGCGTTCCGGATCGTCGTCGACTACGGCTACTCGGCCGCGAGCTTCGTCCTCCCGCTCGTCCTCGGCCCGCTCGGCGTTGAGGCCGTGACGACGCACGCATTCGAATCGGACGCCGCGTCCGGACCGGTGCAGCTCCACGACACGATCCAGCAGGCGCGCAGGCTCGTCGGGCCGGTGAACGCGGACCTCGGCGCCGTGTTCGACCGCTCCGCCGAGCGGCTCTACCTGATCGACGAGACCGGCCGGGAGATCCGCCCCGACCAGGCGCTCCTCCTGTTCTTGCGCCTGATCGGCTCGAACGGCCACCGCGGGAAGGTCGCGGTGCCGATCAACGTCACGAGCCAGGTCGAGCGGCTGGCCGCCGACGGGCTGGAGGTCGTGCGGACCCCCGCGGCGCTGTCGGAGCTCACCCGCACGGCGGCAGAGGACGGCTTCGTGTTCGCCGGCGCGGTCGGGGGCGGCTTCGTCTTCCCGGACTTCCTGCCCGCCTACGACGCGATCGCGTCGCTGTGCAAGCTGCTCGAGCTCCTGGCGCCCGCAGAGCTGACGCTGTCGCAGCTCGTGGCCGAACTGCCGCACCCGACGCTCGTCCACCGGCAGGTTCAGTGCCCCTGGGCGCTCAAGGGCACGGTCATGCGGGTCCTCAACGAGCGCTTCGCCGACGGCGACGTCGACCTGCGCGACGGCATCAAGATCTTCGACGAGCGTGGGTGGGTGCAGGTGCTGCCGGATCCGGACGAGCCGCTCATCCACGTGTACGCCGAGGGCGAGACGGAGGAATCGTCCCGCGAGCTCGAACAGGGATTGGAAGACATCGTGTCCGAGGTGATCGGGCAGGAGGAGTTCGCAGCCCGGAGCTGAACCCTGAACCTGAGGTTGACCGTTTCGGGCCGGTCTGCTGGAATGCGTGGAGCCCGGCCCCGACCGCAGGTCAACGACGAAAGGCGGACCCGTGGAACCGCTCCCCGATCTCGGCGCACTCTCCGACGACGAGCTCAAGCAGCTGATCAGCCAGTACGAGCACGAGGAGAGCGAGCTCAGCTACCGCCGTCGGCTTCTGCACGGCAAGATCGACATCCTGCGTGCCGAGCTCGTGGCGCGGCTCCAGGCGTCGGGCGGACGCAGCGTCCTCGAGCAGGTCGACGCCGACCGGCTGTCGGCGATCCTCTCGGGGAAGGCGACGCCCCCCGAGTAATCGTGCGCCGTCTAGGGGATCCGGCACTGCTCTGGCGGCTGCAAAGCTGCGTCATGTGGCGTCCTCAGTCGCGTCGATATGCCTGCATATCGACGCTCCCTGCGTCCTTGCCTGGCTTGCTTTTCGCGCGCCGGGATGAGCATCGGCTCCCCTAGGCGGCGCACCCGTGTCGGTCGTCTACTGCCAGGAGTGCGGGTTCCAGAACCCGGAATCCGCCAACTACTGCTCGCGCTGCGGCGCGCTGCTCACGAAGGGCGAGCCCGTGGACGAGACGACGCAGGCGCTGACCGCGGACGAGTTCGGCGACCTCGACCACGCCGAGATGGGCGGCATCGAGGGGCCGGCGCTCGTCGTGCGTGCGGGCGGCGGCAGAGCGGGGGAGAGCTTCCGGCCCGCGGGCGCCCGCACGCGCATCGGCCGGTCACCGGACTGCGACATCTTCCTGGACGACGTCACCGTGTCGCGGAACCACGCGGTGCTGATCGAGGACGGCGGGTCGTTCACGGTGGAGGACCAGGGATCCTTGAACGGCACGTTCGTCAACCGGAAGCGCATCGAGTCGGTGCGTCTCGACAACGGCGACGAGCTCCAGATCGGCAAGTACCGGATGACGTTCATCGCATGACGAGCACGGCGACGCAGCGGCAGCGCGACCAGCGCGAGCGCCTCTTTCGCATCGGCGAGGTCGTACGGCGCCTCCGCGACGAGTTTCCCGACATCTCGATCTCGAAGGTTCGCTACCTCGAGGACGAGGGACTGCTCATGCCGCGGAGGACACAGGGCGGCTACCGCCTCTTCAGCGAGGCCGACCTCGAGCGCCTGCAGACGATCCTCCGGCTGCAGCGCGACGAGTTCCTGCCGCTGCGTGTGATCCGCGACGAGCTCGACGCACCGGGCGTGAAGGAGCGCAAACGCCGGCGCCCGGCTGCGCTCGGAACCGCCGAGGACGAGCTCACGTTCGACGAGCTCTGCGAGCGCGCAGGCGTCACCCCGGACGTCGCCAAGGAGCTCGAGGACTTCGGGCTGCTGTCGCCGCACGGAAGTGGGGCGGAGAAGCGCTATCCCGAGTCCGACGGCGACATCGCGGCCGTGTGCGCGCAGCTCATGCGCTTCGGCGTCGACGCGCGGCACCTGCGGACGTTCCGCACCGCGGCGGGGCGGGAGGCAACGCTCCTCGACCAGTTCGTCGCACCTGTCCTGCGCTCGCGGAATCCCGAGCGCCGCGCCCAGGCTCTGCGCGACCTGCAGCAGCTCGCCGACCTTTCGGTCGAGCTCTCCACACTGTGCTTCTGGCGCGACCTGCGAGAGTTGGCGCAGTGACCGCGATCGATCTGCGCTCGAAGGTACGCGAGGTCCCCGACTTCCCGACGCCTGGCGTCGGCTTCAAGGACGTGACGCCGCTGCTCGCGGATCCGGTGACCCTCCGCGAAACGGTACGGCAGCTGGCGGACTGGGTGCGGGCCCGCGAGCCCGACCTCGTCCTCGGTGCGGAGGCGCGCGGATTCTGGCTCGGGTCGGCGATCGCGGTCGAGGCCGGCGTCGGGTTCATCCCGGCACGCCGGCCGGGCAAGCTGCCGCCGGAGACTGTGAGCGCCCGCTACGTGCTCGAGTACGGTGAGAATGCGCTCGAGCTGCACCCCGACCTGATCACGCCGGGAGCCCGCGTCGTGATCCACGACGACGTGCTCGCGACGGGCGGCACGGTCGAGGCGATCTGCGGCCTCGTGAGGCAGCTCGGGGGAGAGGTGGTCGGAGCGTGCTTCATCATCGAGCTCAGCTTCCTCGGGGGCCGCGAGCGCCTCGCGGGCACCGACCTGCACGCACTCATCTCGTACTAGCCCTCGCCGCTCGGCCGTAGCGTGCCGTCCGCGTGCGGCGTTATGACGTGTAGATGTACGACGCGCTGACAACCTCGTACACGTTCGGGTGCCCTGTGCACGGCGAGGCGCATGTGCGGCTGTCGCGCTTCCGGCGGCTCGAGCAACTCGCGGGCGCCGAGCATCCGAGTGTCTACCGCATCGAGTTCGCGTGCGGCTGCGGTGACGAGCACCCCGGCCTCGTCACGCACTCCGACCTCGACCTCGCGCCGCTCGGTCTGCAGGACGAGACCGCGTTCGTGAACCTGATGACGTCGCGCGTCGAGACACTTGCGGGCGAGCTCGGCGATCTCGCCGCGGCGCGGATCAAGGCGGGGGAGTGGCCCTGGAGCTTCTTCTGCTGGCCCGAGGACCGGCCGCGCCCGGTGTTCCCGTCGGCGTTCACGTTGATCGCTCCGGCCGCGCGCGGCGACCGGCTCGCGGTCGCAGTCCGCTGTCCTGCATGCGGCCGAGTATCGATGAACATCGTCTCGCGCGCGCACGTCGACATTCCTTTCGCGAACGACCGCGAAGTCGGAGTCGTCGAGCATCACTTCGCCGAAGACGTCGCAGCTGCGGTCGACGAATTCCGTGCCGAGCTCTACTCGTCGGCCTTCGACGCGCGGAGACTCACGCTTGAGTGATTCGTTCCCTCCCGCCAGGGATCGAGCGGACGAGCTCGCGTCGCCGATATTGCAAACGGGTCAGATGTGCTCTACGAGGCCTTACCCGAAGCGGGGTGCAGCGCTCCTGCTCTCCCACTGCGCCGCGCTCGACGACGAGCGCCTTGACGCCTACGAACGCCTCGAGCAAGAGGTGGGGCCCGGTCTTGCGCACCTGCTGGTGGTCGCGCTCGCGCCGTCCGATCAGGGACGCCGCGGTTCGTCTTCGCCGTAGACGCGGACGAACAGGAAGATCAGGAAGCCGCCGACGCAGCCGACGATGAACGCGATCGCGCCGGAGATCCCGACCGCGACCCCGCCGATCCAGATGAAGAGGCCGAGGAAGAAGGCCCACAGGAATGACGTGACGCCGTGTGGGAACGACGGAAGCCTGAAGTGCATCGCGGCGAGAGCTTAGCTTGACGAAGACCGAGGTTCGGGACGTGGCAACGGGGCTGTGGCTCTGGCGGACGCCGCATCCGGACTGGCACGAGGGAGCCGACTGGGACCCGCTCGTGACGTCGACGTACGTCGTGACCGGCGGTGAGACGATCCTGCTCGATCCGCTGGCGCCGCCCGACGACGCGACCGAGGTGTGGCAGCGTCTCGCTGCACGCCCGCCGACCGTTGTGGTCGTCCTCAAGCCGGACCACGTGCGCGACGTCGACCGCTTCGTGCGGACGTACGACGCGCGGGGGTTCGGACCGTGGCTCTACTGGCGCGCCGACGTGCCGGCGACGGAGCTCGAGCCGGTCCAGCCGGGCGACATCCTGCCCGGCGGGCTCGTCGCTCTGTACGACGGACGCGGACGCGCCGAGACACCCGTCTGGCTGCCGGAGCAGCGCGCGCTCGTGTTCGCCGACGCGTTGACCGCGCCGGACGGTGAGCTGCGCGTGTGGGGGACGCCGTGGCACGAAAAGCGCGTCGTCCCGGCGCTGCGCGAGCTGCTCCAGCTGCCCTTCGAGCGGGTCCTCGTCTCGCACGGCGAGCCCGTCCACGACAGGGACGCGTTCGAGCGCGCGCTCACCCTGCCGGCGTACGGTGCGTCCGACGAGCTCGGCTGACCCCGGACCAAAAAAAATTCACCGAGCCGGTGGCGCTTCCGTCCACCTCCCCTGTGAACCTTTGGCTTCCGCCTACGGCCCCCAGGAGCGGCTTCGACCTACTCGCGCTCCGTGCTCGGTGCAAGAGGCAACCTACAGCGGGGCCAGGAGGCGTGCAAGTGGGTGCCGCCGGTCTTTCTCGCAATTTGCGGACACTTCCTCAAGAGCAGCCCGAACTGGCTGTTCGTGCCGCATACTCCAAAGGTTTGGGACCATGAATTCGCCGAGCCGGTGGCGCTTTCGTCCATCGTCCCCGGTGACTTTCCGCTTGCGCGTACAACCGCCGGGTTCGACTTCGACCTACTCGCGCTCCGTGCTCGGCGCGGGAAGAACGTATCCCGGCGGACACGGCGGTTCAAGAGGGGAGAGGGCGAGAAAAGACCGCTCTTTGCGAACGCATCCTGGGGAAAACGCTGTGGATTCCTCCGCGAGGCTCTTCTCTGCCGTCGTTTGGCGTCGTCGCGTGCGCCGGTCGAGGCCCCCAAACGCCGGCCGCTGCGTCGCACGCGGGGGCCTGTGGATCGTTTGTCACACTTCTGTGACGTCGTTTGGCGTGGAGACAGGTCCCCAGGGGCGCGGCCGCCGCGATCCCGACTTGACATAACTTCCATTGGCGTGCACGCGAGGGAACTGGCCGAAAGCGTGGTTTGACGCGGGCTCCGAGCGGCTACATCGTGCTGCAGGTGACGGCGGACACCGACATCCTCCTGCTCAGCGACGACCTGCGGCAGCTGGTCGACGCGTCGGAGGAACGCGGATCGGTGTTGCAGTCCGACCTGAACGACGTCCTCGAGCCGTTGTCGCTCGACGCGTTCGAGGTCGATGCCGTCCACCGCGAGCTCGAGACGCGCGGGATCGACGTCGTCGACGACCTGAGCGAGGACGGCGAGCCGGTGAAGCAACCGGAGCCGGAACCGGCGCCGCCGCTCCAGATCACCTGGGAGACGACCACCGACGCGCTTCAGCTCTTCCTCCGCGAGGCCGGGCGCCATCCGCTGCTCACCGCCGCTCAGGAGGTCGAGCTGGCGAAGAAGATCGAGCGCGGCGACCGCCTCGCGAAGCAACGGATGATCCAGTCCAACCTGCGCCTCGTCGTCTCGATCGCCAAGAACTACCGCAACCAGGGCCTGCCGTTCCTCGACTTGATCCAGGAGGGCACCCTCGGCCTGATCCGCGCCGTCGAGAAGTTCGACTGGCGGCGCGGCTACAAGTTCTCGACCTACGCGACCTGGTGGATCCGCCAGGCGGTCGCGCGGGCGCTCGCGGACAAGGCGCGCACGATCCGTATGCCCGTCCACATCGTCGAGCGCCTCCAGAAGATGAATCGGGCCGAGCGCCAGCTCTGGGCGCAGCTGGGCCGCGAGCCCACGCTCGAGGAGGTCGCCCTCGAGGCCAACCTGCCGGTCGAGCAGGCGAAGGAGGTGCGTGCCGCCGCCCGTGCGTCCACGTCCCTCGACGCCCCCGTCGGCGACACCGAGGACGCCGTGCTCGGCGACTTCGTGCCCGGCGACGGGCCGCTGCCCGACGAGGTCGTCGAGGAGTCGCTTCGCTCGCAGACCCTCACGGAGGCCCTGAGATCGCTGCCGGAACGCCACCGGATCGTGGTGACCCTCCGGTACGGGCTCTCGGACGCCGACCCGAAGACACTCGAGGAGATCGGCCGCCGGCTCGGGCTGACGCGCGAGCGCGTCCGCCAGATCGAGGTCGAGGCGCTCAAGCGCCTCGCGACCCTCCACGAGATGGCGGCCGTCGCCTACTGACCGCCCCCGCTCCCGTGCGGCAGGAAGCCGGGAGCGCGAATGTAAAGAGACCATGAACGGGACTCAACTTTCGGGCTCCCGTGTCCGTCTTCATACCTAGGATCAGCGTCATCGATGTGCGGCATCGCCGGATACAGCCTCCACCGACGTTCTGGCGTCGGCAGGACGCTGGCGGCGCAGAGCCTCCTCGCCGCCATCGCCGAGCGGGGTGCGGATGCCGTCGGCTACGCCTACCGGTGCGGCGACGCCCCCTACGCCACCGTCGTGAAGCAGCGGACGCCCGCGTCGCTCATGCTCGAGCGGATCGACGTGCCTGCGGACGCCACCCAGCTGCTCGTCCACGTCCGCGACTACACCAAGGGACACCCGTCGATCGCCGCAAACAACCATCCCGTGCGGCACGGGCCGGTCGTCGGGATCCACAACGGGATCATCGTGAACGACGACGAGCTGCTCGACCCGTTCTCCTGCGCGCGCGTCGAGCCGGAGATGACGGTCGACTCGGAGGCGATCTTCGCGATCGCCGCCCACTCGCGGAACCAGGCGCGGGCGCTCGAGGAGCTTCGCGGCGCCATGGCTGCGGCCTGGGTCGACGAGCGCGAACCGGGGATCGTCTTCCTCGCCCGGGGCCGCGGCCGTCCTCTGTGGCTCGGCGAGGGACGCGGCGTCGTGCTGTTCGCGTCCACCGAGTCGGCGCTCGAGATCGCCGAGGACTACTGCCGTCTCAGGCTCCGCAAGCGCGAGGTGCACGAGGGGACGCTGTTCGCCCTCTGTGACGGTGAAGTGGTCGGCCGAGAGCAGTTCACGCCCGACCCCGACTACGTCGAGACGGACCCGCTGCCGGCGGTGCGGGCCCCAGGCGAGCGCGAGTACTGCTTGAGCCGTCTTGCGGCGCTCCACGCCGCGTAGCGCTCAGCCGAGCGTTCCGTCCGACGCGACACGCTCGCCGTCCTCGCGCAGCCGCTCGCGCACGAGGTACAGGAACGTCGCCCAGGCGCCGCGGCGCGCGTCGAAGAGCCGGTAGACCTGCCACTCGGTGAGCATGGACGGATCGGCGCGGCGCGCCTCGCTCCAGTCGCCGAACCGTGGGAGGCGCCCGATGTCGCGGGCCAGCCGGCAGCCCTGCTCGATGGCCCGTTCGAGCCGCTCCTCCCCCACCGCGACGTCGAAGCCGGCCTCGCGGAGCGCCGTCGTCAGCGACCCGAACGTGTGCCAGTAGAGAGACGCGGACGGCATGGAGCCGCGCCGCTCCCGGATGTCCTGCGCGGTCGGCAGCCGGCCGAGCTCCTCCCCCAGGCGCCGCAGCTGTTCGACGAGCTCCTCGCGGGTCGCAAACCGGCGCGGCAGCAGCCCGGCGGCCCGTTTCGCCGCATTCCAGCTGCCGAAATGCTCGATCACGGTCTGGGGATGGACGTGCGCCTGGCCGTCGCCGGCGAACTCCTTCATCGTCGGCGAGCGCCCGAGCCGCTCCGCGGACGCACGAAGCTCGGCCAGGATCTGGTCGTCGGTGTAGCGGCGGCGGATGCCCGCCTGGAACGCCGCGAGAGCCTCCGGGTCGACCCGGGCTGCGGCTCGAAAACGCTTCTTGGCCACGCAAACATGGTAGAGCGGGCTGGAGAATCCACAAGTAGAGGCGAGTCCAGCCGAGCGGCTAGGTTGCCTCTGATGCGCGTGCCGATCCCCCTCTCTGCCGAGGCGGCCGTGGTGCGGGCGGCCGGCGCCCTCTCCCGTGTGGCGGGACGCGGCGGGGGGACGACCCTGCCGGGAAAGCTCCTCTGGAAGCTCGATCCGGCCGCGATCGACCTGCTCGCCCGCCGCCTGACCGACGGCTCCGTGCTCGTCTCGGGAACCAACGGCAAGACGACCACGACCGCGATGGTCGCGGAGATCCTGCGGCCCGGCGTGCGGGTCGCGCACAACAGCTCCGGCGCGAATCTCGTCTCCGGTGTGGCCTCCACCCTGCTCCAGGCGCGGGGCGCGCAGCTCGGCCTGTTCGAGGTCGACGAGGGCGCGCTGCCCGAGGTCGCCCGCCGTCTGCGGCCCAAGGCCCTCCTGCTCACGAACCTGTTCCGCGACCAGCTCGACCGCTACGGCGAGCTCGAGCTCGTGGCCGCGCGCTGGCGGGCGGCCGTCGAAGCGCTGCCGGAAGCGCAGCTGGTCGTCAACGGCGACGACCCGCAAGTCGGCGATCTCGCCCGCCTCCACGACGGCTCGCGCGTCTTCGGCCTCGACGATCCTGCGCAGGCCCGCCCGTCGTTGCAGCACGCCGCCGACTCGAAGTACTGCCTGCGCTGCGGCACGCCGTACGAGTACGCGGCGGCCTACGTCGGACACCTCGGCGATTACCGGTGCCCGCGGGGTGATCACTCGCGTCCTCCGCTCGATACGCGGGCGCGCGAGATCACGCTGGCCGGCCTCGAGGGATCCTCGTTCAGCCTCGACGCTCCGGAGGGCTCGCGACGGGTACGCCTGGCGCTTCCGGGCTTGTACAACGTCTACAACGCCCTCGCCGCGGCAGCTCTGACCCTGACGCTCGGGACGCCCCTGGACGAGGTCGTGGCGGGTCTCGAGCGGTTCTCGGCCGCGTTCGGGAGGTTCGAGCGCATCGCGGTCGGCGACCGCCGCCTCCTGATGCTGCTGATCAAGAACCCCGCCGGCGCGAACGAGGCGTTGCGGACGCTCGTCGACTCGGGTCCTCCCCGCGTCGCGATCGTGGCGCTCAACGACGCGATCGCCGACGGACGGGACGTCTCGTGGATCTGGGACGTGGACTTCGAGCCGTTCGCCGACGGTCTGGAGACGCTCGTCGCGTCCGGCTCCAGGGCAGCGGAGCTTGCGCTCCGCTTCGCCTACGGCGGTCTTTCCCGCGACCGCATCGAGGTCGTCCCCGCGCTCGACGCCGCACTCGACCGCGGCCTCGAGCTCACGCCCGCGGGCGGCGAGCTGACCGTCCTGCCGACGTACACGGCGATGCTCGCGCTCCGGCGGATCGTCGCCGGCCGCGGCCACGTGGCGAACTACTGGGAGACCGCGGCGTGAGCTCGAGGCGGCCGGGGACGTGAGGATCAGGGTCGCGCACCTCTATCCGGACTACCTCAACATCTACGCGGACCGCGGCAACATCGCAGTGCTCGCCGCGCGGGCCCGCGCGCGCGGTCACGAGCTCGACGTCCGGGCGGTCGGGATGGCCGATCCGGTTCCGATCGGCGATGTCGATCTCGTCTACGTCGGCGGCGGCCAGGACCGCGAACAGGAGCTCGTCGCGCACGACCTCGCCGCCAAGGCCGACGGCCTCCGTGCCACGGTCTCCGAGGGAGCGGTCGTGCTGGCGGTCTGCGGCGGCTATCAGCTGCTCGGCCGCTCGTACCGCGACGTCGCGGGAACGGAGCTGCCGGGCGTCGGCCTCCTCCCGCTCGAGACCGTTGCGGGCACGAAGCGGATGATCGGCGACGTGCTGCTCGACTGCTCGTGGGCCGGCAAGACGCTGGCCGGGTTCGAGAACCACGCCGGCCGCACGCTGCTCGATCCCGGTGCAGAGCCGCTCGGCCGGGTCGTCTCCGGGTTCGGCAACGACGGCTCTTCCGGGTACGAGGGCTGCCGGGCCGGACGCGTCTACGGCACGTACTTGCACGGCCCGCTGCTGCCGCGCAACCCGTGGTTCGCCGACCGCCTGCTGGCCGAGGCGCTCGCTCACCACGAGGGCGGCGAGCCGAGGGAGCTCGATCCGCTTCCCGACGACCTCGAGCGCGAGGCGCACGAGGTGTCCGCCGGCCGCGCCCGGTCGCGCGGCGGCCGCTTCTAGCGGGCCCAGAGCGCGCCGAGGTACACCGCCGGATCGCCCGGCTGCCAGCGCGCGAGGAACCGCTTGATCGGCGGGTGGACGACGACGTCCTCCAGCTCGTCGAGCGCGAACAACCGGGCGCCGCGCACGGCGGCGTCCCTCGTCTCGATGTCGTGCAGCGACCGGTGCGAGAGATCCGTGGTGAAGATGATGTGCACGACGTGCTTTCGCGCCAGTGCGCCGCGTGGCGCGATCGAGTCGACGATCGCCACCGGCCCCTCGAACTGGGCATTGGCCTCGATCGAGAGCTCCTCCCGGAGCTCGCGGCGCAAGGCCTCGAGCAGCGTCTCGCCCGCGTCGACCCCGCCGCCGGGAAGCAGCCAGTACTCCTTGCCCGGCTTCTCCTGGCGAACGAGGAGCACACGCCCTTGCCAGCGGAGAATCGCCGAGACGCGGATGCGCGGTTCCATCAGTGCGCAGTCGATCCGAAGCCGCGGACGCCGCGCTCGCTGTCGGGCAGCTCCTCGACCTCCGCCAGCTCGATGCCCGGCACGGGCACGACGACGAGCTGCGCGATGCGCATCCCGGGCTCGACGACGAACACCTCGCCCCGATCGGTGTTCAGGAGCGTCACCTTCAGCTCGCCGCGGTAGCCGGAGTCGATCAGGCCCGGCGTGTTCACGATCGAGATGCCGTGACGGACGGCGAGGCCGGAACGCGGCTGGACGAAGCCGGCGTACCCCTCGGGGATCGCCACCGCGAGCCCCGTCGGGACGAGCGCGCGCGCGCCGGGCTCGAGCTCGACCCGCTCGCACGCGGCGAGGTCGAAGCCGGCGTCGCCGGGGTAGGCGCGTGCCGGCAGCACGGCGTCGGGCCGCAGCCGCTTGATCGGCAGCTCGATCAGGCGCTCTCCCGCCGGGTCTCCGCGGCTTCCGCGATCAGGAACGGCGCGAAGCGCGGCAGGTCGCGGCGCGGCAGGCGGGCGACGATCAGCACGCCGTCGGGAGTGTCCTCGCGCTCCTCGATCGGCGTGCCGAGCGCGTAGAGCTCCGACAGCCTGCCGCCCTCTTCGTACGGGACGAGCATCCGCACGCGCTCGAACCGGCTCTCGAACCGGTGGGCGAGCTCGGCCCTCAGCTCGTCCAAGCCTTCGCCCGTTCGCGCCGAGACGGGCACCGCGGCCGGAAAGCGGTTGTTGAGCCGGCGGCGCGCGAGCGGATCGAGGAGGTCGATCTTGTTGAGCACGATCCCGACAGGAAGGTCGCCCGCGCCGATCTCGTGCAGGACGTCGTCGACAGCCTCCACCTGCCGGTCCTGCTCGTCGTCCGGCGCAGACGCATCGACGACGTGCAGCACCATGTCGGCCACGAGCGTCTCCTCGAGAGTCGCCGCGAACCCCTCGACGAGCTGGTGCGGCAGCCTCCTGATGAATCCGACCGTGTCCGTCACGAGGTAGCGGCGGCCGTCGTGCTCGAAGCCGCGCGTCGTCGGGTCGAGTGTCTCGAAGAGGCGGTCGGCGACCGACACCTCGGCACCGGTCAACGCGTTCAGGAGCGTGGACTTGCCGACGTTCGTGTACCCCGCCAGCGCGATCGTCGGCGTCGCGGTCCGCTGACGCTCCTTGCGCCGCGTCGCACGCTGCGCCTCGAGCTCCCGCAGGCGCCGCCGCAGAACCGAGATTCGCCGCCTGGCGAGTCGCCGGTCGGTCTCGAGCTGCGACTCCCCGGGCCCTCTCGTGCCGACGCCGCCGCCGAGCCGCTCGAGGTGCTGCCACAAGCCGCGCATCCGCGGCAGGTTGTATTCGAGCTGCGCGAGCTCGACCTGGAGCTTTCCCTCCGCCGTCACGGCATGCTGCGCGAAGATGTCGAGGATCAGCTGCGTGCGGTCTACGACACGGGCGTTCAACGCGTTCTCGAGGAACCGCTGCTGCGACGGTTCCAGCTCGTCGTCGACGAGCAGGCTCTCGGCGCCCGTCTCGGCGAAGCGCTGCTTGAGCTCGTCGAGCTTGCCGCGGCCGACGTAGGTGCGGGGGGCGGGCCGGTTACGGCGCTGGACGAGCGTCTCGACGGGCTCGACGCCCGCCGTCCGTGCGAGCTCCCGGACCTCCGCGAGCTCCTCGCCTGCATCCGCACCCTGAGCCAGCACCGCGAGGACGAAGCCCCGCTCGGGCTCGGGTGAACGTGGAATCATCGCCGCTGATTATGCCCCCTCCCGAACCCGGATCCGCACTCGCCGCGCGGGTGCTCGCCCTGGTCGACATCCCCTCCGTCTCCGGCTCGGAAGCGGATGCCCATGCCTATGTCCGAGACGTCACCCCTCTCCCGCTCACGTTCTCGGACGGCGAGACGCTCCTTTATGCCAAACGCGACGGAAAGCCGCTGGTCCTCCTCGCGGGGCACCTCGACACCGTTCCCGCGCAGGGGAATCTCCCCGGCCGGATGGAGGACGGCGCGGTGGTCGGGCTCGGCGCGAGCGACATGAAAGGGGGCGTCGGCGTGATGATCGAGATCGCGCGTTGGGCGGCGGAGACCGAGCTCGCGTACGACCTGGCGCTTCTCTTCTTCCCGCGCGAAGAGCTCGGGCCGGAGCACAATCCGCTCCCTGCCGTCTTCGAGCGGGCGCCGCTGATCGAGGAGGCGGAGCTTGTGATCTGTCTGGAGCCGACCGACAACACGCTGCAGCTCGGCTGCCTCGGGAATCTCGATGCCCGCATCGTATTCGAGGGCAAGTCCGCGCACTCGGCCCGGCCGTGGCTCGGCATCAACGCGATCGGGGTGGCGCTCGACGGGTTGAAGCCCGTCCTCGCGCTCGAGCCGCGCGACGTGGAGATCGAGGGGCTGACCTTCCGCGAGGTGCTCTCCGTCGTCCAGCTCAACGCCGGCATCGCGACGAACGTCGTCCCGGCCCGCGCCGAGGCGGTCCTCAACTTCCGCTACGCGCCGGACCGGACGCCGGCCGAAGCCGAGTCCCGGGTACGGGAGCTCGCGCGGCACGACGTCGAGATCCTCGGCAACTCGCCGCCCGCCCATGTCCCGCGGAACTCGCCGATCGTCGACCGGCTGCGCGCCGCAGGCCCGTTCGAGGTCGGCCCGAAACAGGCATGGACGAACGTCGCCGATTTCGCGGCCCGCGGGCTGGATGCCGTCAACCTCGGACCGGGCGCGACGCGCTATGCGCACGCGGTCGACGAGCGGGTGGAGGTCGCCGAGCTCACCCGGACCTTCGAGGCGCTCCAGAGGTTTCTCGCGGGCCCTGCCCGCAGGGTGGTGCACTAGGGTCTAAGGCATGGCGGTGCGCCTGTCCCCCGTCCTCGCCGATCTCGCGCAGTACCCGTTCACGAAGCTCGACGAATGGAAGGCCGAGGCCGCCGCACGCGGGATCGACCTGATCGACTTCGGCATGGGCGACCCGCGGGAGGTGACCCCGCCGTTCATACGCGAGGCGCTGCTGGCGTCGGTCGACGCGGTCTCCTCGTATCCTCGCGCGCCGGGTCTTCCGGAGCTGCGCACCGCGATCGCAGGCTGGCTCGACCGCCGCTTCGGCGTTGCGGTCGACCCGGCGGAGGAGATCGTGCCGACGCTCGGCTCGAAGGAGGCGATCTTCTCGTTCGCCCAGATCGCACTCGGCGAGAAACGGCTCGTGGCGATCCCCGAGCCGGCGTACCCCGTGTACGAACGAGGAGCGTTGTTCGCCGGCGGCAGCATCGTCCGAATCCCGCTGCGCGAGGAGCTCGGCTGGCTGCCCGACCTGGATGCGTTCCCTGCCTGGGACGACATCGCGCTCTTCTGGACCTGCTACCCGAACAACCCCACGGGCGCCGTGGCGCCGCTCTCGTTCCATGAAGAGCTCGCCGCGCGGGCTCGCGAGCACGGTTTCCTCGTGTGCTCCGACGAGGCGTACTCCGAGCTCTGGTTCGACGAGCCGCCCGTATCGGCGCTGCAGGTCGCGGACCGGTCGAACGTGGTCGTGTTCAACACCCTCTCCAAGCGCTCGTCGATGACCGGCTACCGGTCGGGATTCGTCTGCGCGTCGCCCGACATCGTCGGCGCGTTGCGTGCTTTCCGTCCGAGCGTCGGAACGGTTCCGCAAGAGTTCGTCCAGCGGGCGTCGATCGCCGCCTGGTCGGACGACCAGCACGTCGAGGACGTCCGCGAGCTCTACCGCCGGAAGCGGGAGACGATCCTGCCCGCGTTCGAGCGGGCCGGGTTCCGGCTCGCAGGGTCGACGGCGACGTTCTATCTCTGGTTCGACGTCGGCGGCTCGTCGGAGGAGGCGGCACGACGGCTGCTCGAGCGCGGAATCGTCGTCGCGCCCGGCTCGTTCTTCGGCGAGCCCGGCGAGGGGTACGTGCGCGTCGCGCTCGTTCCCACGCAGACGGAGTGCGAGCGTGCGGCGGAGATCCTCGCGGAGGCTTTCTGAGCGCCGAGGACGTCATCGCGGCGCTCGACCGCGGCGAGGTCCGCGTCGCCGAGCCGGACGGCGACGGATGGCGTGTCAACGCCGATGTCCAGGAGGCGATCCTCGACTACTTCCGGGAGCGTCAGATGGAGCCGCGCGAGGTCGGGCCGTTCGAATACCACGACAAGATCCCGCTGAAGCACGGCTACGAGGAGCTCGGCGTGCGCGTCGTCCCGCCCGCGGTCGCGCGGTACGGGTCGTTCCTCTCGCGCGGCGTCGTGCTGATGCCGAGCTACGTCAACATCGGCGCGTGGGTCGGCCCGAACACCATGGTCGACACCTGGGCGACCGTCGGCTCCGGCGCGCAGATCGGGGCGAACGTCCACCTCGCCGGCGGGGCCGGCATCGGCGGCGTGCTCGAGCCGGCGGGTGCGCGGCCCGTGATCGTCGAGGACGGTGCGTTCATCGGCTCCCGCGCCATCGTCGTCGAGGGTGTGCACGTCGGGCGCGAGGCCGTGCTGGCGCCGAACGTGACCTTGACCGCGACGGTGCCGATCATCGACGTGACGGGCCCCGATCCGCTCGAGCATCGCGGGCACGTCCCGCCTCGCTCCATCGTCGTGCCCGGGACGCGCCCGAAGGAGTTCCCCGCCGGGACGTACCAGCTGTCTTGCGCGCTGATCATCGGCCGCCGCAAGGAGTCGACCGACCTGCGCACCTCGCTGAACGACGCGCTCCGCGAGTACGAGATCGGGTCCTAGCCGACCTCCACCGCAGGACCGGTGAGGAATGCGTTCCCGTTCTCGATCCGGACGTGCAGCTCGCCGCCGGGGAACCGGACCGTCGCCGGTGACACGCCGAGCGCCGCGGCGACCGCGACCGCACTCGTCCCGGACGACGCGGTCTCCCCCGCGCCGCGCTCCCATACACGCGCCTCGATGACGCCGGCCTCGACGACGCGCGCGACCTGGACATTCGTGCGCCGCGGGAAACGCGGATGAACCTCGAGCACGGGTCCGAGCTGCGGCAGATCGGCAGGGTCGCCTTCGATCACCGCATGTGGATTGCCGACGTCCACCGCGACGAGCCGGATCCCGTCGACCTCCTCCGGCTCCCCCACGCTTACCGCCCCGAGCTCCTGCTCGACCTGCCCGTCCTTCTGGATGTGCGCCCGAACCTCCCGTGAGCCGACGCGCACGCCGACGTCCTGTGAGCCGGTCCGCGCCGCGAGCCACTTCGCCGCGATGCGCGTCCCGTTGCCCGACATCTCTGCGCGCGACCCGTCGGGATTCCAGATCGCGATCTCGACCCAGTCGTCTCCGTGACGGAAGACCTCGAGGATGCCGTCCGCGCCTTCGACGAGCGCACGCACGCGCTCGGGCGTCAGCGACTCGGCGTCAACGACGAGGTAGACGTTCCCCTGCGCGTTCCAGAGCGACGACCGCATCAGCGAGCTCGCCGGGGGGCCGGCGACCGTCGAGGGTAACCACATCGGGGAGGCGGCGCAGCCACTTTCGCTGGTAGCGCGCGAGCCGCTTCGTCGCGCGGACGACCGCGCCCACGGCATCCTGCTCCGGCAGCGTCGCGAACTCCTCGAGGCCGAGGATCTTGCGGGCGGTCGCCGAGAGCCCGCCGCCCCAGGCGCGCTGCGCCTCCTCGACCACGCCCTGCTCGATCATCGCGCGCGTGCGCTCCTCGATCCTGCGGTCGAGCTCGTCGAGCGGCACCTCGAGCGCGACGATCGTCGTCGGATGTCGCGTGTCCTCGCTCCACAGCCGGTCCTCGGCCGGGGCCAGCGACCCTCCCAGCTCGGCCAGCTCCAGCGCCCGGACGACGCGCCGGCGGTCGTTGGCGTGCACCCGGGCGGCAGCTGCAGGGTCGCGCTCGGCGAGCAGCGCGTGCGCGCCTCCGGGGCCCAGGCGGTCGTACGTGTCCTGCCAGCGCGCCCGCGCCGAGGATTCCGGCGGCGGAGGGAACTCGAGGGCCGATAGCGCCGCGCGAAAGTAGAGACCGGTTCCGCCGGTGACGATCGGGGTCCGCGAGGCGGCGAGGATCTCGTCGATCGCTTCGTGGGCGAGTCGCTGGTACTCACCGACGGAGACGTCCTGCTCGAGCGGCACGACGCCGACGAGGCGCGCCGGATACGACGGAGCCGCAGTCAGGACCGGCAGCGCGGCGTACAGCGCGGCGGCGTCGGCCGAGACGACCTCGCCGTCGAGCCGGTCGCGGAGAAGCCCCGCGAGAGCAGTCTTGCCCGACGCGGTCGGCCCGAAGAGCGCGAGGACGCGGGCGTCAGGCGCCGGCGCGGGCCGGCTGCTTGAAGCCATGCTCGAGCTCGTCCTCGGCCGGGGGCCGAGCGAACGGCCGGTCTTCATCCTGGTGCGCCGCCCGCCATTCCTTGAACCAGGCCACCGCCCGCGGGATGCCCTCGTCGAGCGGCGTCTCGGGCTGCCAGCCGAGCAGCTCGCGGGCCTTGCGGATGTCGGCCACGTAGTGGGTGACTTCGCCGAGCAACGACGGCGCAAAGGTGATCGACGGTTCGACATCGAGCTCCGAGGCGATCAGCTGGGCGGCGCGGACGAGGGTGTTGCCCTGGCCGAACGCAAGGTTGACGGTCGCGTTCGCGGCTCGCCCTTCTCCGAGCGCGTAGATGCCGCGCGCGATCCCGTCGACGCAGTCGTCGATGTAGGTGAAGTCGAGCACCTTCTCGTCGCCGCCGAAGATCGTGATCGGCTCGTGCCGCGCGAGCTGGTGCATGAACAGCGGCAACACCCGTTCCATCCGCCAGAGGTCGTTGTCGAAGCGCCCGTAGACGTTCGAGAAACGGAAGACGAGGTAGCGGAGCGCGTAGCAGCGCGCGTACGAGTAGATGAACGCCTCGCTCGTGATCTTCGACGCGGAGTACGGGCTCTCCGTGTACGCGAAGTCGGCCGCTTCCTCGGCGTACTCCTCGAAGCGATGGACATCGCCGTACACCTCGCGCGTCGAGGAGAAGACGAGCGGCAGGCCGAGCGGCCGACAGTACTCGAGGACGTTGAACGTCATGATCGCGTTCTCGAGCGCGCGATGCGGCTGCCGGACGAGCTGGTGCACCTTCGCGTGCGCGGCGAGATGCACCACGAGGTCGACCTCGGGATATTCGACGCCCCCGATTCCGCCGGCGAACGCCGGGTAGTGGCCGGCGAGATCCTGGAGGAGCGTCGGGAAGTCGTCCGTCCACGTGTTGCGCCGCTTGTCGACGCCGAACACGTCGTGTCCGTCCTGCAGGAGGCGGAGCGCGAGATTGGTGCCGATCTGACCGGATGACCCGGTGACGAGAACCCTCATGGCGCTAATCCTGACGGACGCATGTGATGGAACCGTTCAGGCTGCGACGAGCGCATCCTGCGCACCGCGCAGCGTCGTCGAGGTCGCCGCCTCGATCCGTACGTCGACGAGCTCGCCCGGGGCCGCCCCGCCCGAGAACACGACGGTCGTGTTGCGGCGCGTGCGCCCGCGGAGGAGCGACTCCTCCGTCCGGGACGTGCCTTCGACCAGGACCTCCTCCACCCCGCCGATCCGCGCTTCGTTCCGTTCGCGCGCGACCCGCTGCGTCACCTCGACGAGACGCTCCATCCGCTCGATCTTCACGTCGTGCGGCACCTGGCCGGCCATAGCCGCAGCCTCGGTCCCTGCGCGCGGTGAGTAGACGAACGTGAACGCGCTGTCGTAGCGAACCTCCTCGACCAGCTCGATCGTCCGCTCGAAGTCCTCCTCGGCCTCGCCCGGGAACCCGACGATGATGTCGGTGCCGATCGCGAGATCCGGGATCTCCGCACGCAGCCGCCCGGCGAGCGCGACATACCGGTCCGGGGTGTACGTACGGCGCATCGCCTTCAGGATCCGTGCGGAGCCCGACTGCAGGGGCAGGTGGACGTGCTCGCAGACCGCGCGGCACTCGGCCATCGCGCGAATCACCGGCTCGCGAAAGTCCTTCGGGTGCGGGCTCGTGAAGCGGATCCGCTCGATGCCGGGCACCGCGTCGCACGCACGCAGCAGCTCCCCGAACTCCGTGCTGATGCGGGGCAGCAGGTCGCGGCCCCAGGAGTTCACATTCTGGCCGAGCAAGGTCACCTCGCGCACGCCCTGCTCGGCGAGGCGCGTCACCTCGGCGAGGATCTCACCCGGCCGCCGCGACACCTCCCGGCCCCGGACCGCGGGGACGATGCAGTACGAGCAGACGGAGTTGCAGCCCATCGACACCTGCACCCACGCCTGGAACGACCGTTCACGATGGTGCGGGAGGTCCGCCGCGAACGCGCGGTCGTCGAGGCCGAAGCGGCCGCGGCTCACGCCGACACCGCCCGCGCCGAGCCAGTCGCCGAGATGCGCGATCGAGCCGGGGCCGAACGCGACGTCGACAGTCGGATAGAGGTCGAAGATGCGCTCGCGCTGCGCCTCCGCGTAGCAGCCTCCCACGGCGATCACCAACTCCGGGTCGACACGTTTCCTCGCAGCGGCCGCACCGAGGTACGCGCCCAGCTTCTGGTCGGGCTTCTCGCGGATCGTGCACGTGTTGAAGACGACGACGTCGGCCTCGTCGGCCGACTGCGCCTCGCCCAGCCCGAGCTCCTCGAGCATGCCCTTGATGCGCTCGGAGTCGTGCGCATTCATCTGGCACCCGAAGGTGGTGACGTGGTAGCGGCGCATGCCGCGGACAGGGTACCCCGGGGCTAGAGGCTCCTATCAGGCGGCGTCCACTCGCTGCTCGCGGCGCAGCTCGACCCGGTTCGAGGCCACGTCGACGGCCCTGCTCTCGCGGATCACGGTCACCCGGATCTGGCCCGGATACTCGAGCTGCTCCTCGATCTCGCGCGCGATCTCGTGCGACAGCAGGACGGCTGCGTCGTCGTCGATCTCCTCCGGCTTGACGAGGACACGGATCTCGCGCCCGGCCTGCAGCGCGTAGACCTTCTCGACCCCCGGATGGCTTCCGGCCAGCTCCTCCAGCGACTCCAGCCGCTTGACGTAGTGCTCGAGGCTCTCGCCTCGGGCGCCGGGCCGCGAGGCCGACACCGCGTCGGCCGCGATCAGCAGCACCGCCTCGACCGTCTGCGGCTGCACTTCGTAGTGGTGCGCCTCGATGGCGTGGCAGACCGCGGGGCTCTCGCCGAAACGGCGCGCGAGCTGGGTCGAGATCGCCGCGTGCGAGCCCTCGACCTCGTGCGTCATCGCCTTGCCCAGGTCGTGGAGGAGCGCCGCCCGCTTCGCCGTCTTGACGGACGCCTCGACCTCCGCCGCCATGATCCCGGCGAGCTGCACGACCTCGAGCGTGTGCTTGAGGACGTTCTGGCCGTAGCTCGTGCGGTACCGCAACCGCCCCAGGATCTTCACCAGCTCCTCGTGGAAGTCGCCGCAGTTCGCCTCGAAGACGGCCTGCTCGCCCGCCTGCCGGATGTGCTCGTCGAGCTCCGCTTTCGACTGGTAGTAGGTCTCCTCGATCCGCGTCGGATGGATGCGGCCGTCCTCGATGAGCTTCACGAGCGTCATGCGCGCGATCTCGCGCCGAATCCCGTCGAACGACGACAGCACGACGGCGTTCGGCGTGTCGTCCACGATGAAATCGACGCCGGTCAGGTGCTCGAGCGTCCGGATATTGCGTCCCTCGCGGCCGATGATCCGCCCCTTCATGTCGTCTGAGGGCAGCTCGACGAGTGTCACCGTCGACTCGGCGGCCGCACTCGCCGCGACGCGCTGCAGCGCATCCGCGACGAGGTTGCGCGCCCGGCGCTTCGCCTCGGTCGCCGCTTCTTCCTCGAGCTGGCGCACGCGTCCGGCAAGGACGTGCCGAACGTCCTCCTCCGACTCGACGAGCAGCCGCTGGCGCGCCTCGCCGATCGTCATGCGGGAGATCCGCTCGAGCTCCTGCTTCTGCTGCCCGAGGACGCCTTTCATGTCCTCCTGCAGTTGCTTGAGGTGAACCTCGCGGTCCGCAACACCTTGTTCGCGCCGCATGAGCTCGTCGAGCTTCCGATCCACGTCCTCCTCCTTCGCGAGGACGCGCTCCTCGATCTTGACGGCGGCGTCACGCCGCGTCCGCAGCTCCTCCTCGAGCTCGCTGCGCAGCTTCACGGCCTGCTCGCGTGCCTCGATCTGCGCCTCGCGACGCGTCGCGTCCGCTTCCCGACGCGCCTCGTCGACCAGCAGCGTCCGCGTCCGGCGCGCCGACTCGACACCGACGCCGCCGAGCACCCGGGTCGCGACGAACGTACCGACCACTCCGGCGACGATTCCGATCACGACTGCCACGACGACGAGCAAGGGCGCTCCTACGGGCTCGAGCCCGCACGTCGCTCATTCGCCGATCGGCGGTCGTTCGGACGCGCGGAAACGCGCGCTGTCGTTCAGCTCAGCGGGCTCGCTCCGGCGCCTGTTCTGGGGCCGGCGCGCACGATGAGGGATGGCAAGGGTGTGGTTTCAGAGAAGCGTTGCGATCGTTGAAGTTGGCGCTGTGCAGGCAAAAAGGAATGTTCAAGTGAGAACGACAACTCTACCTCCCCGGCCGTGGGCGCCGCAACGAACCCTTCGGACGGTCCGCTCCTGCCCGCCGCGGGCGACCGGGTACGGCTCGCGGGGGTTCGCGGGTGGCGTCCGTTCCGGCTACGTTCCCGACCTTGCCGGCCCGCCAGCATCACACGGTGACGTTCGCCTTGCTCGCGGTGGCAGGCGTCTCCTACGCGCTCCTGCAGTCGCTCGTCGCGCCGGCGCTGCCCGACCTCCAGCGTGCGCTGCACACGTCGGTGAACTCGGTCAGCTGGGTCCTCACCGCGTATTTGTTGAGCGCCTCGATCGCGACCCCCCTCATCGGGCGGCTCGGCGACATGCACGGCAAGGAACGACTGCTCGTCATCGTGCTCGCGCTGTTGTGCGTCGGGACGCTCATCTCGGCGGTCGCCACCTCGCTCGGCGTCATGCTGCTCGGACGCGTCGTCCAGGGCGCAGCCGGCGGGATCTTCCCGCTCGCGTTCGGGATCATCAGAGACGAGTTCCCGCGCGAGCGCATCGCGGGCGGGATCGGCCTGATGTCGGCCTTGCTCGGTGTCGGAGGAGGCGCCGGGGTCGTCCTCGCCGGGCCGATCGTCGACAATCTCTCGTACCACTACCTCTTCTGGCTGCCGCTGATCCCGCTCGTCGCGGCGACGATCGCGATCCACGTGTTCGTCCCGGAGTCTCCGATCCGCGTCCCCGCACGGGTGAACTGGCTGGGCGCCTTCCTGATGTCGCTCGGGCTCGCCGCGGTGCTCGTGGCGGTGAGCGAGGCCGCGGTCTGGCACTGGGGCTCCCGCCGGACGCTCGGGCTGCTCGCGGTCGGCATCGTCGTGCTCGCCGTCTGGGTCTCGCGCGAGCTGCAAAGCGGCGAGCCGCTGGTGGACATGCGGATGATGCGAATCCGCGGCGTGTGGACGACCAATGCGGTCGCACTCCTGCTCGGCTTCGGGATGTACGCGTCGTTCATCCTGCTGCCCGAGTTCGTGGAGGCACCCGGGAGCACAGGCTACGGTTTCTCCGCGTCCGTCACCGCGGCGGGGCTCTTCCTGGTTCCTTCGACGATCGCGATGCTCGTCGTCGGCGCGCAGACCGGGCGGCTCGAGCGGCGCTTCGGCTCGAAACCGCCGCTTCTCGCAGGCGCGGTGGTCACTGCCGGCTCGTACGTGTTGCTGACGTTCGCGAGGAGCGAGCGCTGGGAGATCTATGTCGCCGCGACACTGCTCGGCGCGGGGATCGGGCTCGCATTCGCCGCGATGGTCAATCTCATCATCGAGAACGTCGGCCCGGCGCAAACCGGCATCGCGACCGGCATGAACACCGTCACGCGCACGGTCGGCGGCGCGTTCGGCGGCTCGGCCGTGGCGTCCATCCTCGCCGGCACGGTCACGGCGGGCGGGTATCCGACCGCCCACGGCTACAGCGTCGCGTTCGGAGCCTGTGCCGTTGCGCTGCTGCTCGGCGTCGTCGTCGGGCTCGCCATCCCGCAGCGCCGGCCCGCCGCGTCGTTCGCGACGCACGAAGCCGGCGACCTCCCGGAGACGGCGTCGCCCTGAGCGGCCTTCCGCGCTCGTCAGACGGGCGTGAGCGGAGCCCGTCCGGCGAGAACTGCAAGAACGTTGTCGACGACGAGCTTGGTCATCGCGTGCCTGGCCGTCACCGTCGCGCTACCGATATGCGGAGTCAGCACGACGTTCTCGAGCCCGATCAGCTCCTCGGGCACGGTCGGCTCGTCCCAGAAGACGTCGAGACCGGCACATAGTCGCCCGCTCTGGAGCTCCCGCACGAGCGGCTGACGCTCGACGAGCTCGGCCCGCGCCGTGTTGACGAGAACCGCGCCGTCCCGCAGGAGCGAGAGTCGTCGCTCGTCGAGGAGCCCGCGCGTATCCGCGGTGAGCGGCACGTGCAAGGTGACGGCGTCCGCCCGCGCAAGGAGCTCGTCGAGCGAGCACCATTCGGCCTCGAGGCTCTCCTCGGCCGCCTCGTCCAATCGAACCCGCTTCGTGTAGAGCAGGTTCAGGTCGAATCCCGCCGCCCGGCGCGCGACGGCGGTTCCGATCCTGCCGAGGCCGACGATGCCGAGCGTCGACCCGGTCACCTCCGGCGCCAGCTCGCCTGCCGCCCATCCGGCCTGCCACTCCCCCTTTCGCACGAGCCGGTCTCCCGACACGATTCGCCGCTCGGTCGCCAGCAGAAGCCCGAATGCGAGATCGGCGGTCGCGGCGTCGAGCACGCCGGGCGTGTTCGTGACGAGCACGCCTCGGGAACGGCACGCGTCGACGTCGACTCGGTCGTACCCGACTCCGAAGTTCGCAACCACGCGCACGTCCGGCAGCAGCTCGAGGACGGCGTCGTCGACCTCGTCGTTCGTGACGACGAGAGCCTCGATTCCGACCAGCGGCTCGGCCGGCGGAAGCTCCGCGAGCAGCACGGGCTCGAGCCGCTCGAACGCGGGGCCCGGCAGGCGGCGGGTGGCGGCGATGCGCACTTACACGCGAAGCGCGGCCTCGATCGACTCCTCGGAGAAGCCCCTTCGCGACAACCGCGCCGCCGTCTTGACCGTCCGCCCCTCGGCCTCGGCGATCGCCGTGGCACGCTCGGCTTCCGGCGTGAGAGAGGCGAGCGCTTCGGCCACGGTCTCCGCGTCGATCGCGTTCGCCTCGAGGTCGTCCCGGATCGCAGCGTCCCCGAGCCCGCGGGCGGCGAGCGTCGCGGCGCGGGCCGCGGTGAAGCGCGCATCGTCGACGTAACCGACGCGCTCGAGCGTCTCGAGCGCCTCCGCCGAACGCTCGTCGTCGACGCCGGCGCGCTCGAGCCGCGCCGCGATCTGCGCCCGCGAACGGTCGCGATGGCGGAGCGCGCGTGCAGCGATCTCGATGGGGTCCGGCTCGGCCGGCACCGCGTCCGTCTTACCCCGCGGTCGCAGCCTCGGCCGACTCGATCTCCACCGGGACGACGTCTTCGGACTCCGCGCGCGGCAGGAGCCTGGCCGAGACGGTCTGCTCGGGCGGCGCCTGCGCCTGAATCTGCTGCAAGATCGCCTGCACCACATCGGGGTGCTCCTTCAAGAACGCCGTGGCGTTCTGGCGTCCCTGTCCGAGCCGCTCGTCGCCGAACGAGAAATACGAGCCGGACTTCTGCACGATCTTCCGCTCGAGCCCTGCCTCGAGGACCGTGCCTTCCCACGAGATCCCCTCGCCGTAGATGATGTCGAACTCGGCCTGCTTGAACGGCGGCGCGACCTTGTTCTTTGCCACCTTCACGCGCACGCGGTTGCCGATTGCCTCGACCCCCTCCTTCAGCGTCTCGATCCGGCGGATGTCGAGCCGCACCGACGCGTAGAACCGGAGTGCACGGCCGCCCGGCGTCGTCTCCGGGTTGCCGAACATCACGCCGATCTTCTCGCGCAGCTGGTTCGTGAAGAGGCAGATCGTGTCGGTCCGGTTCAGAGTCCCTGCGAGCTTCCGTAGCGCCTGGCTCATCAGCCGAGCCTGCAGGCCGACGTGCGAGTCGCCCATCTCGCCCTCGATCTCGGCCTTCGGCGTGAGCGCCGCGACCGAGTCGATCGCGACGACGGCGAGCGCGCCGGAGCGCACGAGCAGCTCGCAGATCTCGAGCGCCTGCTCGCCGGTGTCCGGCTGCGAGACGAGCAACTCGTCGATGTCGACACCGATGCGCTTCGCATAGCCCGGATCCATCGCATGCTCGGCGTCGATGAACGCGCAGATGCCCCCGCGGCGCTGTGCCTCTGCGATGACGTGGTAGACGAGCGTCGTCTTGCCCGACGACTCTGGCCCGAAGACCTCGACGATCCTGCCGCGGGGGAGGCCGCCGACCCCGAGCGCGAGGTCGAGCGAGAGCGAGCCGGTCGAGACGGCGGCGATCGAGACCTGAGCCTGATCGCTCATCTTCATGACGGAGCCCTTGCCGAACTGCCGCTCGATCTGTCCGAGCGCGACCTCGAGAGCTTGCTCGCGATCCACCTCTACCGACCTCCTAAACCCACCGATTCGAGTACGTCGTAGCGTGCCCCAGCGGGGCCGAGCGCCGAACGGTAGAGGGCGGCCCGGACGGCGCGGACCCGGCCGAGCGGGGGCGTCGGCGGCCGCAGCCGCGGACGCTCGCGGAACCGGAGCACGGTGACGTGCGGGAGCCACGCACGCGCTTCGCGGCGGTAGACGCCGAGCCGCTCGAGGCGGGCGCCGAGGTCGTCCGCGAGCGCGGCGCCCGTCCCGTCGAGATCGTCGAGGACGAGCATTCCGACGCTCCGGGTCTCGCGGTATCGGCGCGGCTCGAGCTCCACCGGCCCGTGAGCGGCGCCGGCGGCCCGCAGCTCCGACTCGATCGCCGCCACCTCCGAGACGGGCCGGTGGCCGAGGAAGGCGAGGGTGAGATGGAGGCTGTCGGCGGGAACCAGCCGACCGCCGGTGAGATGCATCTGCTGCCATGCGGCCAGGTGCGCGACGGCCTCGGCCGGCAGCTGCAGAGCGCAGAAGAGGCGTATCCGCTCACCCGTGGCCACGTTAGCGGTCGACCCGCGCCGTGTCTGTCACATCTCTGTGACAAGTCTGCGCACGAGGTGCAGCGCCGCGACGGCGGCGCGGCCGCGGACCGTCTCGCGGTCGCCGGGAAGGTCCAGACGCAGGTTGCGCCCGCCGCCCGGACCGGACGCGTGGAGGTGGACGAGCCCCACCGGCTTCTCCGGCGTCCCGCCGTCGGGACCGGCGACTCCTGTCACCGAGACGCCGACGTCGGCTGCGAGACGGGTGCGCACGCCCGCAGCCATCGCCGCCGCCGTCTCGGCCGACACCGCGCCGTGGGCACGCAGCACGTCCGCCGGCACGCCGAGCGCGCCCTCCTTGACCTCGTTCGCGTAGGCGACGACCGAGCCCACGAACACGTCGCTCGAGCCCGGGATGTCGGTGAGGCGCGCCGCGACGAGGCCGCCGGTGCACGACTCGGCGGTCGCCAGCGTCAGACCGCGCTCACGCAGGAGGCGGAGCACGAGCGCGGCAGTCGGCTCGTCGTCCCGCGCGAACAGATACCTCTCGCCCGCCCCGGCAAGGCCCTGTTCCACCGTGTCGGCGCGCGCGTCCGCACCCGGTTCCACGAAGAGGTCGGCCACGAGCTCGAAGTCCCGTGCGCAGATCGTCACCGTCACGCCGCCGCCGTCACCGCCCGCCTCGGCCAGCGACTGCGCGAGTGCCGACTCCGACAGGCCGTAGAACCGGAGGACACGACGTTCGGGTGCGACAGCGCGGGAGAGGAGCCGCCGCAGCGGCGCGGCCTCGAGGACCCGAGGCCAGAGCTGCTCCAGCTCGCGCGGCGGCCCGGGCAGCGCCACTGCTACACACCGATCGCGGTCGAGGACGAACGCCGGCGCGGTCCCGACGACACCGACGACGACGGCGCCGTCCGGCAGCGTTGCCTGCTTCCGCACGCCCTCGCCGAAGTCCGCGTACGGCCGGCGAAGGCGTTCCGCGATCGCGCGCGAGATTCCCGTGATCTCCGCCTCGAGGAGCGGGTCGACGTGGACCGCGACGCCCGCCGCCCGCGCAAGCAACTCGACGGTTCTGTCGTCGTGCGTCGGGCCGAGTCCACCCGAGACGCAGAGAAGGTCGTGCTCGAGCCCCTCGCGCAGCGCCTGCTCGAGCTCGGCCGGGTCGTCGCCGACGACGGTGATCCGCGCCGGCTCGATGCCGAGGCGAAGCAGGGACGATGCCAGGAAGGGGCCGTTCCGGTCGCGCCGGTCACCGCGCACGAGCTCGGAGCCGGACGCGACGATTGCCGCACGGGGCCGCGTCTGTCCTACGCCGGCCTCCAGCCCCGCGCGGTGATGAGGATCACGCGCGGCGCGTTGCCGGGAATCACCTGTGTGTGGCCGCGCACGATCACGCGGAGGTTCTCCGGCGACGAGATCTGAACCCAGAGCCGCGTGCCGCGAATCGCAACCGGCCCATCTCCCTTCTGCACGGTGCCGTCGTACGCGATGTCGCCCGACGCGTTGCCCTGCCGCGCAGTGACGTGCGTGGACCCGCGCTTGGCGATCACCGTGAGCAGCGGAAGCGGGCGATGCGTGCGTGGGTGCGCGGCGGTGCGCGCCTTCGGCGACTTGCCCGGGCTTCCGCCGCCGGACGTCCAGGCGGCGATCACGACGACCGTCAACACGACGATGACGGCGAGGGCGATCAGGACGACGTTCGTCTCGAAACGTCGGTTTCGCTTCGGATGCGTGCGCGAACGACGCGGCCGCACGTCGCGCTCGTCCCCCGCGACGAAGCGGGAGTTGAACTCGTCGACGTAGAGCTGCCCGTCGAGGCCGAGGTAGTCGGCGTACGTCCGCAAGAAGCCCTTGACGTACGTATCCGCCGGCAGCAACTCGAACTGCTCGTCCTCGAGCGCGTGCAGATACTTGCCGCGGATCTTCGTCGCGAGCTCTGCCTGAGCGAAGTCGATGCCGCGCCGGGCGCGGGCCTCCCGAAGGCTGTTGCCGATCTCGAACACGCGGCGGGAACTGTACCCCGCCTTCCGAAGGGTGCCTAGTGCCGCGCCCGCAGGATCCAGTACACGGCGACGGCGAGTGCCGCGGTGACGCCCACGTACAGCCCGAGCCACGCCAGGAACCGCGCAGCGCGTACGGGTCCGCGGCGTTCCGCGAAGACGGTGCGCTGAGCGGCGACACGTGCGTGTCGCGCAGTCAGGACGGCGATCAGCGCGAGTGCGATCGCGGTCGGTGCCGACACGTACAGCGACCGGAGCAACGTCACTCCTTTGAGTGACTGCGCCGCCAGGATTCCCGCGGGCACGGCGAGCACCGCGAGGGCTCCGAGCGCGACCGACGTCCGCGCGACAGCCCTGCTTCCTGACGTGGGAGACATCCCGAATACCGTACTGTCCCGCTACTTGAGCGTCGTCGGGATGCCGTGAATGTGTCCCGAGACGAGCAACGCACGCCGTCGCGCGACAGCCGCTTGGATCGAGCCCGGCACACGCGGGCTCCACGTCCCGTACCCCACTCCCCCTCGCTCGGCCCCGAAGACGTCGTTCGTTCCGCTGCGGAGCAGGCCGGACGCCGCAGCCGTGACGGCCGACCGGACGGCGACGTCGACGTGCTCGAGCGCGACCGTCATGACCGACGGGCCGAGCCTGCTGCGATCCGTGTCGACGGCGATCCCGAAGATGCCGTGCTCCCGCACCGCCTCGAGCACTCCGGCACCGCACCGGCCGGCGACGTCGAAGACGACCAAAGCGCCCTCCGCGATCTACCGAAGTGCCTTCTTTCGGCAGGCCGAGCGGTCGAAGGGGTCGTCCGTGAAGTCGTTGAGCGTCTTGACGCCGGGGTCGGCGGCCGTCGCGCCGAACTGGAACCCGGCGAGGTAGCTGTCGACCGGCGGGTCGCTGATCGCGGCAACCGAGCCGACTGCCTTTCCGTGCTGCAGCCTGGTCCACAACCCTGCCGCGTACCCGACGAGGTAGCCGGCCTCCTGGTCCTTGAAGAGCAGCCCGACGACGTTAGGCGGGCGGTGGAGGAGGCTCCTCACGTCGACGCCGACGATCGCGAACCGGCGCCCGGGCTGCGCCACCGCCGCCGCGTCGACGGCGTTCTCCATCGCACGGCCGATGCCGATCGTCAGCCCTGCGCCGTCGCGTGCGCACGACTCGAGCCTGTCGATGTACTCGCGAGCGCTCGCAGGACGAACGACGCGGCCGCGCACGCCGTCGCGCTCGGCTGCGAGGAAGCCTGCGTACGCGAGCCGGTCGACGGTGGCGTCGACGGCGCCGACGTCCATGACCAGACACGCGCTGAACGCCGTTGCACGCGCCGACGATCCAGCGGCGAACGCCGCGAGGACGAGCGCGAGACCGGCGAGGCTACTGCTTGCGGTACGGCTTCCCATCGGCGGCCGGCGGGACGGTACGACCGATCACGCCTGCCACCGCAATCAGCGTCAACACGTACGGAAGGACGTTGAAGAGCGTCGATGCCGACGCCGAATAGACCTGCAGCCGGATCGCCACCGCGCTCGAGAACCCGAAGAGGATCGCCGCGCCGAACGCGCCCGCAGGACGCCAGTTGCCGAAGATCATCGCGGCGAGCGCGATGAAGCCGCGACCGTCCGTCATGTTGTTGATGAATGTTCCACCGCCGGAGCCGTCGGAGAGATACACGCCTCCGAGCGACGCCAGGATGCCCGAGACGACGACCGAGCCGTACCGCACCGCGTAGACGTTGATGCCGACCGTGTCGGCCGCGCGCGGATGCTCGCCGCACGCGCGGATACGCAGACCGATCGGCGTCTTGAAGATGACGACGTAGGTCGCGATCACCAGCGCGAACCCGACCCAGATCATCAGGCTGAGATTGCCGATCGCCGGGCCGAGGAAGTGCATGCCCGAGATACCCGGGATCTTCACCTGCGGGATCGTCGAGACGCCTGTCGGGATGTAATTCCCGTTGTACAGCTGGAAGAAGAAGTAGCCCGTGATGCCGAGCGCCAGGAAGTTCACCGCAGTGCCCCCGACGATCTGGTCCGCTCGCAGATGGATCGCGAAGTAGGCGTACACCAGGGCCATGGCGGCGCCGACGCCCATGCCGACGAAGATCCCCACCGCCCAGCTTCCGCCCTTGTCGGCGCCGTACACGCCCCAGAACGCTCCCATCAGCATCATGCCCTCGAGGCCGATGTTCACGACACCGCTGCGCTCGGAGAAGATGCCGGCCATCGCCCCGAAGACCAGCGGCGTCGCGAAGGCGAACGTCTGCTGGACGAGCGACGCATCGAAGACCGCGTTGAGGTTGCCCGTGCTGGACCGCGTCGCGAGGATGCCGAGCCCGATCCCGACCACGCCGGCCGCAAACGCACCCCAGCCGAGCCTCCGGAGTCCCCGAGTCACCGTCCAGATCCCGAGCACGGCCGCCACGATCCCGACGATGACCGGCCACGTGACGGTTCGCGCCTCGATCGGCGGGATCGCCAGGAACGCCGCGAACGCGCCGAGCACGATGCCTGCGGCACCGCTCGTCCTCGGATCGCGCAGGCGTGTGCTGACCGGGTTCTCGAGCCGCTCGGTCCAGGTCGTCATGTCGCCTCCTTCGCAGCGACCGCAGGCCGGGAGCGGAGCTTCTTCCGCGAGTTCCAGACGTACAGGATGAGGACGTCGGCCCCGATGAAGAGCACGACGAGGCCCTGGATGATGTAGGTCAGGTTCCCTGCGAGCTCCGGCTGGATGACGTTCGACGTCAGGCCGTGCGTCGTACCGAAGAGGAGGGCGCCGAACAGGAGGGCTGCGAATCCGGTTCCGAGCGCGGTGTTCCGGCCCAGAAGGGCGACGGCGATGCCGAGAAAGCCGACCGAGCTGAACGGTATGTCGCTCTGCCCGTAGTGGTAGAGGTAGCCGAGTATGTCGAGCGCGCCGGCAAGCCCCGCGAGCGATCCGGAGATCGCCATCGCGCGGATGATGTTCTTCCGCACGCTGATGCCGCCGTAGGCTGCTGCCTCCGGGTTGAACCCGACTGCACGCACCTCGTACCCCACCGTCGTCCTGTTCAGGACGGCCCAGAACGCGACGAGCGCGGCGAGGGCGATGAAGATCCCGATGTGGAGCCCCTGCAGCTCCTGTTGCCCCCAGATCACGGGCAGCTTGGCCGAGTTCGCGACGTCGTTCGAGATCGGGAGGGACTTGTTCGCCGAGTTCTGGAGCGGGCCGCCGTCGCCGAACAACCAGGATCCCACCCAGATGGCGATCCAGTTGAGCATGATCGTCGTGATGACCTCGTGGGCGCCCACGGTCGCCTTGAGGAAGCCGGCGATGCCCGCCCAGAACGCCCCGGCCAGCGACGCCGCCGCGATGCAGAGCACGATGTGCAGGAAGGGGTTGAGCCCCGAAAAGTCGACTCCGAGCCAGTTCGCGACGAAGAGGCCGACGAAGTACTGACCCTGGCCGCCGATGTTGAAGAGGCCACACCGGAACGCGAACGCGACGGCGAGGCCGCACAGGATCAGCGTGGTCGTCTGAAGCAGCGTCTGCGAGAGGTTGTAGGCCGCCGTCGACGTCAGGTTCGTGGTCGGATGGAAGATCCAGTTCAGCCCGGCGCCGTTGAAGATGTCCCGGTATGCGAGCAACGGGTTGTGCCCCGTTGCGAGAACGACCAGACCGCCCATCAAGAAAGCGATCACGACCGTCATCGCAGGCACTGCGATCCCACCTGCGCGCTGCTTGAGCGCCAGGCTGGCGATCAGCGTGCCGCTCTGCGCAGCCTCCTCGGGCGACTCGGGAGCGGAGGTGCCTGGGTCGACGCTCAAGCCACAGCCTTCTCCCGGCCGCCGAGCATCTCGAGGCCGATCTCCTGCTCGGACACCTCGCCGGTGTGCTCACCTGCGATCTCGCCTTCGTAGATCACCAGGATCCGGTCCGACAGCGAGAAGATCTCGTCCAACTCGAGCGACACCAGCAGGATGGCCCTCCCCTTGTCGCGCTCCTCGACGAGTCGCCTGTGGAGGTACTCGATCGCACCGACGTCGAGCCCTCGGGTCGGCTGCGCCGCGATCAGCACCTTCGGGTCGCGCGCGATCTCGCGTGCGGCGACGACCTTCTGCTGGTTTCCGCCGGACAGGCCGCCTGCGCGTGTCTGCGGCCCGCCGCCGCGAATGTCGAACTCCTTGATCAGGCGCTTTGCGAGCGCGATGAGGCGATCGGGGAAGAGCCAGCCCCATTTCGAGTCGGGCGGTGACGCGTAGTCGTGCAGAGCGATGTTCTCGGCGATCGAGAACTCGAGCACGAGCCCGCGGCGCTGGCGATCCTCCGGGATGTGTCCCAACCCGGCGTCGATCATCCCGCGTGCACCTGCATGGGCGAGCTCACGCGCCGCGAGGTACACGCGGCCGCTGTCGATCTTGCGCAGCCCTGTCAGCGCATCGATCAGCTCGCTCTGGCCGTTGCCGTCCACTCCGGCGATGCCGACGATCTCTCCGGCACGTACGTCGAACGAGACGCCGCGGACCTTCTCGATGCCGCGATCGTCGAAGACGTGTAGGTCCTCGACCGCAAGCAAGACGTCTCCGGGCTCCGCGGGCGCTTTCTCGACGCGGAGCAGCACCTCCCTTCCCACCATCGCGCGCGCAAGCGACGCCTCGGTCGCTCCCTCCTTGGGAACCGTCTCGATCTTTCGGCCGCGGCGTAGCACGGTGATCCGGTCGGCGATCTCGAGCACCTCGTTCAGCTTGTGACTGATGAAGATGACCGACTTGCCGTCCGCCTGGAGGCTGCGAATGATCTCGAACAACTCGCCGGCTTCCTGCGGCGTGAGCACTGCCGTCGGTTCGTCGAGAATCAGGACGTCTGCCCCTCGGTAGAGAGCCTTCAGGATCTCGACGCGCTGCTCCTGGCCGACGGTGATCTCGCTGACGCGCGACGACGGGTTGACGGCGAGACCGAAGCGCTCCGACAGGTCGCGTACGCGTTTCTCGGCGCCACGCTCGTCGAGCAACACGCCCTCCCTGGGCTCGGCGCCGAGAACGATGTTCTCTGCGACGGTCATCACCGGAATGAGCATGAAGTGCTGGTGCACCATGCCGATCCCGGCCTGGATCGCGTCTCGCGCGGAGGTGAAGCTCACGGGCTTCCCGTGCAGCCGGATCTCGCCCGCGTCGGGCTTGTACAGCCCATAGAGGATGTTCATGAGGGTCGACTTGCCCGCACCGTTCTCGCCGAGGAGCGCGTGCACCTCCCCGCGCAGCACCTCGAGGCTGACGTCGTCGTTGGCGACGATCCCGGGGAACTCCTTGCGGATACCCCGCATCTCGAGGACGAGCTCGTCGGCCACGTGACGCGATCCTAACCTCCGATCAGGCCCGACGAAGGGCGGGATTTCTGGTCCCGCCCTTCGTCCGAGTCGTCGCTCTCTACTTCTTCAGGACGGCCGGGACGTTCAGCTTGCCGGCAATGATCTTCGCCTTGTAGCTGTTCATCAGGGCGATCCACGCCTTCGGCACCTTCGGGTTGATCTTGCCCACGCCGACGCCGTTGTTCTTCAGGTCGAAGAGGACATCCGTGCCGCCCTTGAACTTGCCTGCGGCCGCGGCGAGAACGGTGTCGTAAACGCCCGTGTCGGTGTGCTTGGTGGCGCTCGTCAGGATGTTCTTCGCGACGCCGTACTCGTCGGTGTCGACGCCGACGCCGTAGACTCCGGAGGTGCCTGCGGTCTTCAGGGCGCCGATGCCGCAGCCGCCGGCGACCTGGAAGATCACCTTCGCGCCCTGGCCGATCTCGTTCTGAGCGATCGTGGCGCACTTGTCCTCGGCCTGGAAGTCGTTCGAGTACTGCGTGATCGTCTTCATTCCGGGGACGACCTTCGCGGCGCAGTACTGGTAGCCCGCGATGTACGAGTCGACCGACGGGATCTTGATGCCGCCGACGGCGCCGATCGCATGGCCGCCGAGCTTCTGCGACATCTTCGCCGAGAGGATCCCGACCAGGCAGCCGACCTGCTGGGTCGCGTACGTGATGCCCTCGACGTTCTTCCCGCCGCCGGCGTCCTTGTACGTGTCGTCGGTGATCGCGAAATCGACGTTCGGGAACTTCTGGGAGTACGTCTTCATGGTCGAGCCGAGCAGATAACCCGCCGCGATGACGAGTTTCGCGCCCTTGCGGATCGCCGTGTTGAAGTTCGGCGAGTAGTCGCTCGCGGAGTGCGAGAGCAGCGGAAGCGCCGTCCCGTGGACCTTCTTGACGGCCTCGTTGAGGCCCTTGAGCTGATTCTTGTTGAACCCGTTGTCGTTGAAGCCTGCCGTGTCGCTCACCAGCGCGGCCGTGAAACCGCTCTTCTGAGCCGTGCCGCGTGCGAACGCCGCGGACGTCGCGACGACCGCCACGAGCGCGACCGCGCCCCATAGCGCGATCCAGCGTGAAACCTTCACTTGCCCTCCTGTATCTCCGGGGGTGTTTGAGCTTCGGCGATCCTAGCCCTCTGTAGAGACGGCGGCTAGGGCCGATGTGTTAGTCCGGGGCGCCGGCGAGGATCCGGTCGAGATCGTGCTCGGAGACGAGGACCCGGCGCGGTTTCGAGCCCTCGTACGGCGAGATGATCCCGCGGCGCTCGAGCATGTCGATGAGGCGCCCGGCACGGGTGTAACCAACCCGTAACCTGCGCTGCAGAAGGGACACGCTGGCGGTCTGGGCGGTGACGACGACCTCGATGGCCTTGTCGAGCAGCGGGTCCTCGTCCGGATCGAACTCGCCGCCCGCCTCGTCGGAGTCGTCGGCGAAGACCTGCGGTGCCTCGAGGAAGCTCTCGTCGACGTCCTGCTCCCGCTGGACGCGTGTCTGCTCGACGATCAACGCGATCTCCTCCTCGGTCACGAACGCTCCCTGGACGCGCTGCAGCCGTGACGTCCCGAGCGGTTTGAAGAGCATGTCGCCCTGCCCCAGGAGGGTCTCGGCGCCGTTCTGGTCGAGGATCACGCGCGAGTCGGTCTGCGACGAGACGGCGAACGCGATGCGCGACGGTACGTTGGCCTTGATCATCCCGGTGATCACGTCGACCGACGGCCGCTGCGTCGCGAGCACGAGGTGGATGCCCACCGCGCGCGACTTCTGCGCCAGGCGGATCACACAGTCCTCCACCTCCTGCGGGCTGACCATCATCAAGTCGGCGAGCTCGTCGATCACGACCAGGAGGTACGGCAGCTCGTCCTCGCCGCGCTTCCGGAACGCCCGGTTCGCCTCGGGCAGGTTGCGCGCGCGCACCTGGCTCAGGCGCTCGTAACGACGCTCCATCTCCGTGACGACGTTGAGCAGCACCGCCGCGGCCTCCTTCGGGCTCGACACCACCGGCGTGAGCAGATGCGGGATCGACTCGTAGTGATTCAGCTCGATCCGCTTCGGATCGACGAGGATGAGGCGCACCTCGTCGGGTGTCGCACGCAGGAGGATCGACGTCAGGATCGTGTTGATGCAGCCGGACTTGCCGCTGCCGGTGGTGCCGGCGATGAGGACATGCGGCATCCGGGCGAGGTCGGCCCAGACGGCGGCACCCGAGATGTCCTTGCCGAGCCATGCGGACAGCGGGCTCGCGCTCTGGGGGAAGTCGGCGAAGATGTCGCCGAGCGTCACGAGGTTCGGGCTGAGGTTCGGAACCTCGACGCCGACCGCCTGCTTGCCGGGGATCGGCGCCAGGATGCGGATCTCGGTCGTCGCGAGCGCGTAGCTCAAATCGTCCTTCAGCTGCGCGACCTTGCCGACCTTCGTGCCGGGAGCAAGCTGCAGCTCGTAACGCGTGACGCGCGGGCCCGCGATCTGGCCGATCACCGTCGCCTCCACGCCGAAGTGCGCGAGACACGTCACGAGTGCTTCGGCGACACGGCCGGCAGCTTCGCCGTTCGGGCCGGAGCCCGGCTTCGACCGGTGCAGCACCGCGGGATCCGGCAGCTCGTATTCGACGTCTTCCGGCTCGAGATCGAAGAGGGACTCCTGCGTGTCGAGGGCTTCGTCCTCGTCGTCTTCCTCGTCGTGTGCGCTGATGTCGAACAACACGGGTCCCTGCACGGAGATCGAGTCGGAGACCACGTCGGGGTAGTCGACGTCGACGTCGACGGGCGGATCGGGAACCCGCGTCCTCGGTCCGTCGCCGTGCGACGACCGGAGGACGGGAGCTTCATACGCCCGAACCCGCTCGTGGGCGGCCCGCACGGCGTGGCCGCTGCGGCGGAGCATCGCGCCCAGGCTGGCGCCGGTGAGGAGCAGCAGGCCCACGATCGTCAGCAGGACGCCGAGGATCGTGCTCCCGGTCGCCCCCACCCCGCGCGACACGACCGCCTCGAGACCGCGCCCGACCATGCCGCCGTGCGAGCGACCGAGGGTGAGCAGGAGGCCCGCGCTCGCCACGGGCAGCCCGAGCCGGAACGGCCGGACGTCGACCAGCTCGCTCCGGGCGACGATCAGCACGCCGAGCGGCGCGAGGACGAGCGGCGTCAGGTACGCAGCCGCACCGATCGTCCAGTGGACGACGTGTGCGACCGGCCCGCCGGTCGCGCCGAACCACAGCACCGCCGCGAGGAAGACGCCGACGCCGGCGAGGGCGAGCCCGACGAGCTCAGGCCGCAGATGGTGGGCACGCGCCGCCTTGCGCCGCTTCTTCACACGCGCGGGCGTCTTCGGGAACACCTTCCGGACCCGCTTCTTGCGCGCCATCCGGGCGTGCTTCGCGCTGCGGTGCGCCCTTCCTTCTAGCGGGGCGTGTACGAAGCGCAGAGCATCCCGAAATAGGTCGGCGCCTCGTAGGAGAGGAGCTCGGGCTCGAACGCGTCGCCGATCGCGCCGTGCAGCATGAGGAGCTGCCAGAAGCTGTCGGCCCTTGCCGCGACGGCCCACGCTGCGTCGATCTCCATCAGCTCGCCCAGCCGGTTCTCCCGGACGAGCTCGACGATCTTCTCGTCGTAGGGCTTCGATTCCGCGGCGAACCCGTACGGCCCGTCGGGGGAGTGCCCGTGGCCGTGGTCCGCGCTCGCGATCAGCGCGATGCGCCTGGCCCCCGTTGCATGTTCGAGCGCGGCGCCGGCGCGGACGTGTTCCTCGTTCGACAGCGCTCGACACGGGCTGACCACGACGGCGGGTGCCGGCATGAAGCGCAGGGGGATCGCGGCGCCCCAGTCGAGCGGCATCGTCGACGCGCCCGCGGCCGTCGCGCCGAAGGTGATCCCAAGCGCCGCGAGGCCGTCCGCCTGGAGCGCGGCCACGCACGCCTCCGCGAGCTCCGGCTCGCCCGGGCCGCTGTAGCTCGAGTCGGCGTCGGTCCACTCCGACGCGTCGCCTTCGAGCCGGAGGGAGCGAACGACGGCGAAATGACCGTCGACATGCACGCCGTGCGGCGTGAGGACGACCACGGCTTCCGGCTCCGCCGCGGCAAACCGGCGCCCGAGCTCCTCCATCCCCCGTCGCGTCGGCGCCTCGGGCTGGTCGAAGACGAGCCCCCCGTGAGGCGCGATCGCCCCGAAGACGATCGTCACCCGAGCGAGCCCACGCGCTCGACGACCAGCTCGGCGAACGCCTCGCCGTCGATGGCGACGCCGACCTTGGCGTTTCGTGGACCCGACGAGGCGCGGCCCCGCCAGTCGACGTTCGTCCGTCCGCGGCCCTGCTCCCAGCCGCAGTCCACGTCGATTCGGGCCTCGCGCGTCTCGACGAGCCCGGGACGCACGACGTGCGCGACACAGACCGGGTCGTGGAGCGGCGAGCCGTCGAGGTCGGGATAGCGGACGCGATGGAACCGGTTGTAGAAGTCGAGCAGCTCGGCGGCCACCTTGCCGACGCGCCCCGCGATGCGCAGCCGCTCGCGGTGCTCGTCGGTGATCAGCGCGCGATGCGTCACGTCGAGTCCGATCATCGTCACGTCCAGCCCGCTCTCGAAGACGCGGCGCGCGGCCTCCGGGTCGGCCCAGATGTTGAACTCGGCGGCCGGGGTCGTGTTGCCCTCGCCGATCGAGCCGCCCATCAGCACGACGCGCTCCGGGCGCGCGTCGGGGTGCAGCGCGAGCAGGAGCGCGACGTTCGTCAGCGGGCCTGTCGGCACGAGCGTGAGACGACCGTCCCTCGCGCGGATCTGCTCGGCGAGGAAGTCGGCCGCGAGCATGCTCTGCGCGGTCGTCGTCGGCGGGGGCAGGTCGGGGCCGTCGAGGCCCGACTCGCCGTGCACTTCCGCGGCGACATGTTGCTCGCGGACGAGCGGCCGGTCGGCGCCGGCATGGACGGGGATCTCGGTGCGGCCGAGCAGCTCGAGCAGGCGCAGCGCGTTCGCCGTCGTCTTCGGGAGCGTCTGGTTCCCGGACACGGTCGTGACCCCGAGGAGCTCGAGCTCAGGCGATGCCACGGCGAGCATCAGCGCGATCGCGTCGTCGTGCCCGGGATCGCAGTCCAGGATGATCGGAGTGGCGGTCACCCGGCGACGTCAGAGGTCACGCGGCGATCGCCCTGAGATCCTCGAGGGCTCGCCCGAGCAGGTTCTCCCGCAGGTCGAAGAGCCCCGCCCAGAGCGAGCCGGCGTCGACGCCCGCCTGCCAGCGCACCGTCGACGACAGACCCTCCAGGGCGCGCACGAGCACTGCCAGCTCGAGGTACGCGACGGCCACACGGTGGGCGGCGACGCGCACTCCGGCACGTTCCAGCACCGGTTCCCAGTCGACGAGCTCGGCGCCGGTCGGCTCGCCGAACCACGAGCGACCTTCGGCCTGGTCCGCCCCGAGCTCGATCAGGTAGCGGCCGAGCGGGTGCTCGAGCCCGGCGAGCGCCGTCTCCACCCGGTCCGCAGCGTGGCGGAGCGCCGCCTGGCGGCGTCCGGCGGTTCCGGGCTCGGCGTCGCCGCGCGCCCAGCGCTCCAGGAGCCGGCAGAACGCGAGCGCTGCGACCTCGACGGCCGCCAGCTGCGCGATGAGCTTCCGGGCCGTCGACGCGCGCGCGGCGTGCTCCGAGATCACCGTCGCCCATTCAGGCCGTGTGTCGACCGCGCTCATACCTCGACCACCACCGGAAGGATCATCGGCCGGCGACGTGTCCGGTCGTAGACCAGTTGACCGATGCCGTCGTGGATGTGCTCCTGCAGCAGCTTGATCTCACGAACGTCGTCGTCGAGTAGCCCGCGGACGATCTCCTGCGCCTCGCGGCGCATCTCGTCGAGCAGTTCCTCCGACTCGGCGAAGCCGCGCGCGATCAGCTCGGGGCGCGACACGCTGCCGTCTGCCAGCGTCGTGACGACGATCAGGACGCCGTCCTCGGACAGATGACGGCGGTCGCGGAGCGCGACGTCGGAGATGTCCCCGACGCCGAGCCCGTCGACGAACGTGACGCCGGCGTCGATGCGATCCGTGATGCGAACGCCGTCCCGCGACAGCTCGACCACGTCGCCGTTCTCCGCGATCACGATCGACGACGCGGGGATGCCCGACTCCTGCGCCAGTCGCGCGTGCGCCGCCTGCATCCGATACTCGCCGTGGATCGGCATCAGCGCCTTCGGGCGGACCAGGCCGATCAGCGTGCGGAGCTCCTCGGCGCGCGCATGACCCGACACGTGCACGGGCGCGTTCTCCTCGTGCAGGACCTCCGCCCCGTTCCGAGTCAGGCGGTTGATGGTGTCGTGGACGCGGAGCTCGTTCCCCGGTACCGGACGCGCGGAGATGATCACCGTGTCGCCTCGCTCGACACGAACCGCGGGGTGATCGTTGTACGCGATTCGCGTGAGCGCCGACACCGGCTCGCCCTGCGAGCCCGTGCAGAGGATGAGCTGCTCGTGCGGTGGCACCTCGTCGAGGTCGGCAGGGCGGACGAGCGCTTCCTCGGGTACGTCGACGTACCCGAGGTTGCGGGCAACGTTGAGATTCCGGCGCATCGACCTGCCGACGATCGCCACCTTCCGGCCGGCGCCGACGCCGACGTCGATCGCCTGCTGCATCCGGTGGATGTTCGACGCGAAGCTCGAGATGAGGATGCGGCCCTGCCGTGACGGAATCAGCTGCCTGAACGCCTCTCCGACGACCCGTTCCGATCGCGTGAATCCCGGTCGCTCCGCGTTGGTCGAATCGCCGAGCAGCAAGTCGACACCGCGGTTGCCGAGCTCCGCCAGCCTGCCGACGTCGGTGCGCAGCCCGTCCACCGGGGTGTGGTCGAGCTTCCAGTCGCCCGTGTGGAAGACGCGTCCCGCAGCGGTCTCGATGCAGATGCCGACCGAGTCCGGCACGGAGTGCGCCATGCGGACGAACTCGAGGGCGAACGGGCCGAGGTCGATTCGTCCCGCTTCGGGATCGATCTCGCGCAGCTCGGCCGCCCGCAGCAGACCGTGCTCGTCCAGGCGCGACTTGACGAGCCCGAGCGTCAGCCGTGTCGCCCAGACCTCGTCGACGTGCACCTCGCGCATGAGATACGGCAGGCCACCGACGTGATCCTCATGGGCGTGCGTGAGCACGACCGCCCGCACAGGCTTGTCGTGGAGATAGCCGACGTCCGGCAGGATCAGGTCGACGCCGAGATGCTCGTCGCGGGGGAAGGCGAGACCGGCGTCGACGACGATCCGCTCGTCGTCGAGCTCGTAGACCGTCATGTTCTTGCCGACCTCGCCGAGGCCGCCGAGCGGGATGATTCGCAACGAGTCGCTCAATGGGTGGAGTCTAGGCGGGTCACGGCCGCAGCCGGTTCCGGTCCCTCGGGAACAGGGTCGTCTCGCGCAGGTTCCCCGCTCCCACGACCTGGGCCAGGAACCTCGGCAGCCCGAGGGCGAAGCCGCCGTGCGGCGGCAGGCCGTACTGGAACGCCTCCAGATAGCCGCCGAAGGAATCCACGTCGAGTCCACGTTGCGTGAGCGCCGTGACGTAGTCCTGGTACCGGTGGAGGCGCTGGCTTCCGCTCACGATCTCGATCCCGCGGTAGAGCAGGTCGAAGCTGTTCGACCACTCGGGGTCGGGGCCGGGATGCGTGTAGAACGCGCGCTTCGCGGTCGGGAAGCCCTCGACGAAGACGAGCTCGCCGTGCTCGGCGCAGATCCGCCGTTCGTCTTCCGGCGCCAGGTCGGGCTCGTCGCCGCTCCGCACGTCGGCGAAGCGGACGACGGGGATCGTCTCCGCCGCCGGCTGACCAACCGCCTCGAGCATCGCACGGACGCAGCGCTCGACGACCGCCGTCACGTCCCGGTGGTCCCGGACGAAGCCGAGCTCCGCGTCCAGCGAGACGAACTCCGACAGGTGCCGGCCCGTCTCGTGCGGCTCGGCGCGGAACGCCGGCCCGACTTCGTAGACCCGCTCGAAGACGCCGACCAGCACCTGCTTGTAGAGCTGCGGGCTCTGTGCGAGATAGGCGTCGCTGCCGAAGTAGTCGACTCGAAAGACGCTCGCACCGCCCTCAGTTGCGGCCCCGACGAGCTTCGGTGTCTGGATCTCCGTGAATCCGAGCTCGTCGAGCGTGCGGCGGAACGCACCGACCGCCCGCGCCCCGAGACGGAACCGGTCACGGACAGCCGGATGGCGAAGTGCGACCGATGCATGGTCGAGCCTGACCGGCAGCGACTCACGCGGCTCGGGCCGGTGGAGCTCGACCGGCGGGATGCCCTGGGGTTCGGCGGGCACGTGCAGCTCGGGCTCGTGGACCTCCACCCCTCCCGGAGCCTGCACGCTCGCGACCGCGCGACCACGCACCTCGAGCACGGTTTCCAGCAGGAGGTCGACGGCCTCGTCGAGCACGACCTGCGCGAGTCCCTCGCGGTCACGCAGGACGAGGAACGAGACGTTGGCGAGCCTGCGCTGCCGGTGAAGCCATCCCTGCAAGAGCACCGTCTCGCCCGTGTGAGCGGCGAGCTCGCTGGTGAGAACGCGTTCCATCGACGGCACCTCCCTTCGGACATCGCCTGGGGGTGCGGGCGGAAGGCGATCCGCGGTGCCACCGCACTTCGCGCTTGCAACAGACTGTTACGCGCGCCTCGATGCGGCCCGTGACGTGGGCCGAACGGCCGGCTCGCGGGGCGTCACTTCAGTCGTCGCCGACCGGGAAAGGGTAACGCAGGCTCTTACGCGGTGACGAGGAGCCCGAGCCGCTCGAGGCAGTCACGCACCCGGGCGAGCTCGTCGTCCGTCGGCGGCACCATCGGCAGCCGGTAGCCGCCCACCTCGTGGCCGAGCAGGTTGAGCGCCGCCTTGATCGGGATCGGATTCGTCTGCACCTTCAGCAGGTCGTACGCGGGCGCGAGCTGCTCGTCGATCGCAAGCGCGCGCTCCAGGTCGCCGACGAGGACGGCCTGCACCTGCTCGGCCACCTGCGGTCCGACCACGTGCGTGTGCACGCAGATTCCGCCGACACCGCCGAGCTCGAGGAACGGCTCGATGAGCACATCGTCGCCCGCGTAGAGGTCGAGCCCGATGTCGACGATGTGCTTCGCCTGCGCGAGGTCGTCGTTCGCCTGCTTCACGGCACGCACCGTCTCGATCTCGGCGAGGCGGGAGATCGTCTCGGGCTCGATGTTGACGACGACGCGCGACGGGATGTTGTAGGCGACGATCGCGCGGTCGGACGCACGTGCGATCGCGGCGAAGTGCTCGACGATCGCCCGCTGAGGCGGCTTGTTGTAGTACGGCGTGACGACGAGGAACCCGTCCGCGCCGAGCTCGTGCGCCTGCTCGGTGAGATGGACCGAGTGGTCGGTCGAGGCCGTCCCCGTCCCCGCGACGATCGACGCGTCCTCGCCCACGGCCTCGAGGGCCGCGCGCACGAGATCGAGCCGCTCGCCGTCCGACAGCGTCGGGCTCTCCCCGGTCGTCCCCGCGACCACGAGGCCGTCCGAGCCGCTTTCGACGAGATAGCGTGCGAGGCGCTGGAAGGCGTCGAAGTCGATGCCGCCGTCCTCGCGGAACGGCGTCACCATCGCCGTCAGGACGTTGCCGAGCATGCGTCTGCAGGATACTCGGCCGAGTGGCCCGATTCCTGCTGGTGCACGGCGCCTGGCACGGGGGGTGGTGCTTCGCCGAGGTCGCGCGCGAGCTGACGCGGCGCGGACATCTCGTCGAGACACCTGACCTGCCGTGCGAGGAGCTCGGGCTCACGCAGCACGACTACGCGCGGCTCGTCGGCCCGCAGCCGGACGCTGTCGTCCTCGGCCATTCGCTCGGCGGACAGACGGTCGCGCTCGTCGAGGCGCGCGTGAGGGTCTACCTCGGCGCCATCCTCCCCGTCGAGACCGTCTATGCGGATTCCTTCGCGGAGGGCTTCGGCGGGTTCGTCCGCGACGGGCTCGGCCGCTCCTACTGGCCGGACGAGGAGGCGTGTGCCGCGGGCATGTACCCCGACTGCACACGCGAGCAGTCGGACCGCGCGTTCGCGCAGCTTCGGCGGCAGGCGCCGTTCGACGCGATCGCGAAGCCGTTCGAGGCCGACGACGTCGTCTTCGTGACGGGTCGGGATGCTGCCGTCGACCCGGACTGGCAGCGGCGGACCGCGCTGGCACACGGCCTGAAAGTCGTCGAGCTCGACACGGGCCACTCGCCCTTCTTCACCCACCCGGTCGAGCTCGCCGACGCCCTCGAGTCGGTCGCCTGAAGCGTCGTTTGGCGTCGAAGGGCGGCTCGCAAACCCGCCGCTTTGCAGGAGCTTCCCGACGCCTGTGGATAGTTCGTCACACTTTTGTGACGTCGTTTGGTGTCGTCCGTCCCAGACGGACCACCCGCGGCGCGACGTGCTCGACCTCGCCCGCTCCGCGGAGAAAGGCGTCCTCGTAGGGACGGCCTGCGAGTCCGACGAGCGCCTCCGGCGCGAGCTCGCGCAGGCGCGCGAGCACCGGTTCCACGTTCCGGCGCTCGTACAAGACGTCGGCGGCGACCGCCAGGTCGAAACGCTCCTCCCACGGCTCGCGCCAGTCGCGCCGCTCTGCGCGCAGCCGCAATCCATTGCGAGCTGCGTTGCGCCGGAGCAGCTCGACCGCATCGGCGGCCCAGGCGACGGCCGTCACCTGTGCCCCATGCGCCGCGGCGAGCAACGAAGGCACTCCGAGCCCGCAGCCGAGCTCGACGACCGAGACGCCGGCGAGACTCGCCGGCAGCGCCTCCGCAAGCGCGAGCGCGGCCGGCCACAGCTCCGCCCAGTACGGCAGGAACTCGTCGACCGCGAACGCCTCCTCGTCGAGCAGCGCGTCCGGCGCCTCCGGGCAAAGCAACGAGAGCTCGACACCCGCGACCGCGAGCCGCTCCTCTCGCAGCTCGGTCAGAGCAGCTCGTCCAGGCCGACCGTGAGGCCCGGCGGCAGCGCCGACACGCGCTCGAGCGCCAGCAGCACGCCCGGCACGTACGCCTCACGCGAGGTGGCGTCGTGGCGGATCGTCAGCAGCTGGTCGTCCGCGCCGAGCAGCACTTCCTGATGGGCGACGAGCCCTGGAAGCCGGACGGAGTGGATCGGCACCTCGTCCCCCATCGCCGCGGCGGTCGCCTTCGCAGTGCCCGACGGCGCGTCCAGCTTCGCCTCGTGGTGCAGCTCGACGATCTCCGCCCCGTCGAGGTACCGCGCCGCCTCCGCCGCGAACCTCGTCATGAGCACCGCGCCGATTGCGAAGTTCGGTGCGAAGAACACCGGTACCGGCGCATCGCGGAACTCCGACGTATCCCAGCCACTCGTGCCGACGACGGACGGCACGCCTGCGGCGACCGCCGCGCGAATGTTCGCGGCGGCGGCATCCGGACGTGTGAAGTCGACCATGACGTCCGCGTCCGCGAGCGAATCGACGAGCTCGTGGCCCGCCGCCTCGAGGGCGGGGGCGACGACGGAACCCACACGTCCGCGCCGCCCGTTGAGCAGAACCTTCACGCTGCGCGCGCGAGCGTCGGCGTGATGCGCGCGACGGCCGAGACGAAATGCTCCTCGTCCGGGCCGATCCCCGCGGCAGAGAGCTGCGCCGGATCGAGCAGCTTCGCCGCGAGGGCGCACACGGACTCGGCCTCCACTCCGTCGATCTCGGCGACGATGCGATCGAGCGACAGGAGCTCCGAGTCGGCGATCAGCGTCTTGCCGAGCCGGTTCATGCGCGTCGACGTGGACTCCATCGACAGGAGAATGCGTCCCTTCAGGTTCTCCTTCGCGCGCTCCAGCTCGCCCGACGCGATGTTGCCGGCCGCGATGTCCGCGATCTGCTCAGCGGTGATCGCCAGCGCCTCGGCGAGGTTGTCCTCACGCGTGCCGACGTACACGCCGATCTGCCCCGTGTCCGTGTACTGCGATACGAACGAGTAGACGGCGTACGCCATGCCGCGCTTCTCGCGGATCTCCTGGAACAGCCGCGACGACGCGGAGCCGCCGAGGATCGCGTCGAGCAGCGACGCGGCGAACCGTCGCCGATCGGACCGTGAGATCCCCGGCGCGCCGAGGCACACGTGGTACTGCTCCGTGTCCTTGCGCTGGAAGCGCAGCTGCGGGGCGGGCGACTCGACGAGGGGCGGCCTGACGTTCGCACCGCCGCGCGCAACCGCGCCGCGCCGGTCGAGCCCGCGCGTGACGAGATCGACGACCTGGTCGTGCGTCACGTTCCCAGCGGCGGCGACGACGATGTTCGCGGGCACGTAGAGACGAGAGTGGTATCGCGCGATCTCCTTTCGCGGAATCGACGAGATGACCTCCGCTGTGCCGATGACCGGCCGACCGAGCGGATGATCGCCGAAGACGGCCTCCGCGATCAGGTCGTGGACGAGCTCCTGCGGCGTGTCCTCGTACATCGCGATCTCCTCGAGCACGACCTCCCGCTCGGTCTCGAGCTCGGCGAGCGCCGGCGAGAACACCATGTCGCTCATCACCTCGACCGCGGTCTCGAGGTGATGATCGGGAACGCGTGCGTAGACGAGCGTGTGCTCGCGCGACGTCGCCGCGTTCAACTCGCCGCCGAGACCGTCGAAGATCTCCGCGATCTCGAGCGCCGAGTGCCGCTCGGTCCCCTTGAAGAGCAGGTGCTCGATGAAATGCGTCACGCCGGCCTGGTTCCGGTGCTCGTCGCGCGAGCCGGCGCCGATCCAATAGCCGACCGCGACGGAGCGCACGTGGTCGAGGCGCTCCGAGATCACGCGCTCGCCCGAGTCGAGCTCGGTCAGTGCCCAGTTCTGCATCCGTAGATCGTAATTAGGGCCGGTACAAAGTGCCGCGCCGGGGATCGACGAGCAACTCGCCGTCGACCCGAGACAGGGTGACGACTGCCGCGAGGCCGAGGCCTGCGACCACTCCGGCGAGCAGCGCCGTGAGCACCGGCTGCGGCGCGACGGCGATCGCGGCGAGGACGGCGACGCCCGTGCGCGCGCCGGCGGCGATCGACACCACGAGCCATGAGGCCGCGATCGCGAGTCGCAGCGGAGCCACCAGCAGCGCCCGCGTGCGAACGGACTGCAGCCTCATCGCGGATCGTCCGGCAGCAGCGACCATACGAAGGCGTCCTCGCGCCTGCCGTGCAGCCAGATCGACTTTCGTTCGAGCCCTTCGCGCCGGAAGCCGCAGCGCTCGGCGAGCCGCTGGGACTCGACGTTGTCGGGATGCGTCCGGATCTCCAGACGCCCGACACCCTGCGAGAACAGCCAGTCGCAGAGAAGCCGTACCGCGCGCGTCATCAGCCCACGGCCGCGGCCGGACTCGCCGGCGAGGTACGCGAGCTCGTAGTTCTCGCGGTGCCGTCGCGAGGCGACGACCGAGCCGACGGGAACCTCGCCGTCCACCGGCGTGACGCAGAGGTCGATCCGCTCCCCGGTCGAGGCTCCCTCGCGCACGGTTCGCAACACCGAGGCGAAGTCTCCGTCGCGCGGCTCGGCCGGCATGTTCAACCACCGCCGCACGAGCGGGTCGCGCATCAATGCGAGCACCGCGGATCGGTCGCCGTCCTGCAGCGGGCGCAGGACGACGACGCCGTCGGAGAGTCGCGTCGGCGGCCTCACGGGCCGCCGACGCTACACCTCGCTCTACTCCGAGCGCGACTCTTCGCGCTCGCGGCGCGGACCGCGACCGCCCCCGCCCCGGCCGCCACGCCCGTCGCGACGCGGCCGCTCCTCGCGCGGCTCACGCGGCGGGGCGTTCTTCGCGCGCTCGACGAGCTCCTCGGGCGTGACGGTCGACCCGTTCTCGTGCTTCTGCACGAGCTTGAGGCCGATGCGCCCGCGGGCCTTGTCGACCTCCTGGACGAGCACGTCGAGGATGTCGCCCCGCTGGATCACGTCCTCGATGTGGTTGACGCGACCCGGGCCGACGTTCGACACGTGCAGCAGTCCGTCGGTGCCCTTCTTGAGCTCGACGAACGCACCGAAGTCCGTCGTCTTCACGACGCGCCCGGTGTACTGATCCCCCACTTCGGGCTCCTTGGTGAGCGCGTTGATCGCGGCGATCGCGGCGTCGGCCTTGGTTCCCTCGGTCGCGTACACGAGGATCGTCCCATCCTCTTCGATGTCGATCTGGACCTCGTAATCGGACTCGAGGGAACGGATCGTCTCGCCGCCCTTCCCGATCACCATCCCGATGTACTCCGGGTTGATCTGGATCGTGGAGATCCTCGGCGCATGCTCTGCGAGCACCTGCCTCGGCTGCGCAATCGCCTGAAGCATCCGGTCGAGGATCGCTTCGCGCGCCCGCTTCGCCTGGGCGAGCGCCCGCTCCATGATCTCGCGGCTGACGCCGGTGATCTTGATGTCCATCTGGAGCGCGGTGATCCCGTCGCGGGTACCCGCGACCTTGAAGTCCATGTCACCGAGGTGATCCTCGGCGCCCTGGATGTCGGTGAGGATGACGTAGTCGTCGCCCTCCTTGACGAGGCCCATCGCGATGCCGGACACCGGCGCCGCGATCGGCACGCCGGCGTCCATGAGCGCCAGCGTCGAGCCGCACACCGAGCCCATCGACGACGATCCGTTCGACTCGAGCGTCTCGGAGACGAGCCGGATCGTGTACGGGAACGTCTCGGCCGGCGGCACGACCGCCTCGAGGGCGCGCTGCGCGAGCGCACCGTGGCCGATGTCGCGGCGCTTGGGGCCGCGCATCATGCCCGTCTCCCCGACCGAGAACGGCGGGAAGTTGTAGTGGTGCATGTAACGGCGATCCTGCTCCAGCGAGAGGTCGTCGATCCGCTGGCCCTCCTTCGCGGTTCCGAGCGTCAGCAGGGTCATGATCTGCGTCTGCCCGCGGGTGAACAGGGCCGAGCCGTGGGTGCGCGGCGAGACCGACACCTCGACGCTGACCGGACGGATCTGCTCCTCGGTCCGACCGTCGGGGCGGCGCTTCTCGACGGCGATCTTCTTCCGGACGAGGTCCTTGTAGATCGCGTCGCAGGCCTTCTTGACGTAGCTCTTGGTCAGCGAGTCCTTGACGACGGGCGCCTCGCCGTCCGTGGTCGCGGGGCCTACCGGGAAGGGAAGCTCGAGCGTCTCGACGATCCGCTCGTACAGGAGATGCCGCTTCGCCGACTTGAGCTCCTTCGAGTCCTGCTCGGCCTCGGTGAGCTCGCGGAGATCGCTCTCGAACTGCTCGCGCACCGGTGCCTCGACGGCGACCGACCGCTGCTTCTCGAGCACCATGGCCAGCGACATGCGGACCTGCTGCTCGCGCAGCACGTCCTTCTCGGTCGATCCCATCGAGATCGGGCCGCATTCGCCCTGGACGATCTCCTCGAGCACCGCGCCGCCCTCGCGGATCCCCTGCTGCTGGATGCGCGACCAGACCTCGTGTCCGTACTTCCCTTCGAGCTCCTCGGTGACGGACGAGTCCAGCCACTTGGGCTTGCCGGCCTTCGCGCGGAGCTCCTCCTGCGCCTCGCACAGCTTCACGATCTCGCGGTGCGCGATGTCGAGGGCTTCGAGGATGGTCGCCTCGGGGACCTGATCGCCACCCGCCTCGACCATGGTCAGGCCTTCCTTGGTCCCGACGACGATCAGGTCGAGATCCGACTCGTTCTCGCTCTCCTGGAGCGTCGGGTTCACGACGAGCTTGCCGTCGATACGTCCCATGCGCACGGCGCCGATCGGGCCGAGGAACGGCATCGGCGAGATCATCAGCGCCGCGGAGACGCCGTTGATCGCGAGGATGTCGTGCGGCACGACCATGTCTGCCGACAGGACGGTCGCGATGCACTGCACCTCGTTGCGGTAGCCCTTCGGCCACAGAGGCCGGATCGGGCGGTCGATCATGCGCGCGGTCAGGATCGCCTTCTCGGTCGGGCGTCCCTCGCGCTTGAAGAACCCACCGGGGATCTTCCCGGCGGCGTACATCCGCTCCTCGACGTCGACGGTGAGCGGGAAGAAGTCCGCGCCTTCGCGGGGCTCGGTGCGGCCCTGCGCTGTGGCGAGGACCATGGTGTCGCCGGAGCGGACGACGACGGCGCCGTCGGCCTGCTTGGCGAGCTTGCCGGTCTCGAAGGTCAGCGTTCCGCCGCCGACCTCGACCGCGACAGACACGGGCTCGAGCGTGCGCTCGGCCTCGATGATGCTCATTCTCTCTTTTCCTCCACTGTGCTTCGTGAAGGGTGGAGATTGGATCAGCGTCCGCGGCTGCAGGCGCTCGTCCAAGCTCCACCCTTCGATTGATGGAGCTAGCGGCGCAGGCCGAGCTCCTTGATGAGGGCGCGATAGCCCTCGAGATCCTTGCGTTGCAGGTAGTTCAAGAAGCGGCGCCGGCGGCCGACGAGCTTCAGCAGTCCGCGCCGCGAGTAGTGGTCGTGCTTGTGCGAACGGAGATGCTCCGTCAGCTCGTTGATGCGCTGCGTCAGCATCGCGATCTGCACTTCGGGCGAGCCCGTATCGTGCTCGTGCTTCCCGAACTTGTCGACGTGTGCTTGTTTCTCTTCCTTGGTGAGGGTCATCAGGTCCTCTCGTGTAGACGCCGCCGCAACCCCAGAACGCCGCGAAGGAAGACGCGCACGGCCGGGGCCGGGTCGCGACTAGGGTAGCGGATTCGTGTTGGATACGACGTTTTTCCGGGCCTGCGAGGCGGCGGCCGGCCGTTGGGACGTGCAGGCGCTGGCGCTCGGCTCCAGCACGCCGCACGACTCGACCACCTTCGGCTTCGGCTGCCCGCCCGACACGCGTTTTCCCGTCGCCTCGGTGACCAAGCCGATCACCGCCGCGCTGGCGCTGCGGCTGCTCGGCCTCGACGCGTCGACCGTGGTCTGGCCGGACGAGGTCCGTGTAAGGCATCTGCTGGCACACACGACGGGCTTCGTGTCGGAGCTCGCCGAGCTCGAGCGGTTCGGCGACGGCGACGGCGCACTCGCAGCCGCGGTGCGTGAGCTGCCGTCCCTCGAGCGCCCGTTCGGCGTGGACGAGCTGTGGTCGTATGCGAACAGCGGCTACTGGCTCGCCGGCTGGCTGGCCGCGCAGGCGGCGGGCGTGTCCTTCGAGGACGCCGTGACCCGGCAGGTGTTCGAGCCGGCCGGAATGGCCGCCTCCGGCTTCGACGCCGAGGAGTATCCGCGGGCACGGCGACCGTCCGGCGGCGCGGTGTCGAACGTGCCGGACCTGCTCGCGTTCGGCCGTTGGCTGCTCGCGCAGCAGTTCTTCGAAGCGATGCGCACGGTCCGCGGGAAGCCCGTCGCCGGGGTGTACGGCCTGGGGCTGTTCGGCCGCCGGCATACCGGGATCGAGGTGTGGGGGCATCCCGGCTCGTACCGGACCGCGAAGGGATCGCTGCTCGTCGTCCCTGCCCGAGCTGCCGTGTTCGCCGCCCTCGCGAACGGGCCGCGCGGCGATCGCGCGCTCCGCGAGCTCGAGGAGCTGTGGCTGGAGCGTCTCCTCGGCGGACGTCCCTCACGCCCCGAGCACGTCGAGCTGCCGGCCGCGCGACTCGCCGCCTTCGCCGGCAGATACGTCAACCAGCAGACGGACGCGAGGGTCACGGTGGACGAGACGCAGCTGCTGGTCGACTTCGTCGAGCTCGTGTCGGGCGAGCGGACGATGCAGGAGGCGCGGGCGATCGGCCCCGTGACCTTCGAGGTGGTCGGCGGGGAGTTCGACGGCGACCGGTTCGACTTCCCGCGGGAAGGCTTTGCGCGCTTCGGGAGCCGGCTCTGCCGCCGCGTCGAGTGATCGCGCCCGCCGTTGCCGCCGGCCACCCGGCGACCGCCGCCGCAGGCGCGGAGGTTCTGGCGGACGGCGGCAGCGCCGCCGATGCGGCGGTGGCCGCGTGTCTCGCGTCGTGCGTCGCCGAGACGGTCATGACCGGCTTCCTCGGCGGCGGCCACGCCGTCTACTTCGACGCGCGGTCCGGCCGTGTCCGGAACCTCGACTTCTTCGTGGCCGTGCCGTCGGGCCACGGCACCCCGATGACGGAATTGAAGGTGCCGTTCGGTGAGGAGCTCGTCCGGTACGCGATCGGCGCGTCCTCGTGTGCAGTGCCGGGCGTGCCCGCCGGCCTCGAGGCGCTCTGGAACGGCTACGGGCGCCTGCCGTGGGTGCGCCTGGTCGAGCCGGCGCTCGAGCTGGCCCGCAACGGCGTATCGATGCCGGCAGCTCACGCCGCCTGCCTCGCGATGCTCGAGCCGGTCATGACGATGCGCGAGGGCGGCGCCATGTACGCGCCCGCCGGCGCACTGCTTTTGACGGGCGACACGCTTCACCAGCCTGGGCTCGTCGCCGCCCTCGAGCTCGTGAGAGCCGAAGGCGCGCGTTCCGTCTACGGGGGGACGATCGCCCGCTCGCTGCTCACGCTCGTCGGCGAGCGTGGCGGCGTGATCACCGACGCGGACCTCGAGTCGTACCGTGCCGAGTGGTCCGAGCCCGTCGAGTCGGCGCTCGCCGGTAGGTGCATCTTCACGCGGGGCGGCCTCGCAGGTGTCGCCGAGGCCACCGCGCGCCTGGCTCCCGGCGGCGGGCCGGCCGCGCTGCTCGCGGCCCTCGACCAAACAGGCGACGTCAACGGCGACACGACCAACCTTTGCGTCGTCGACGCCGACGGCAGCGCGTGCGTCCTGACGACCAGCCTGGGGCTCGGCTCGGGCGATTGGCTGCCCGGCCTCGATCTCCATCTGAACAGCATGCTGGGCGAGTCCGATCTCGTCCTGGCGCCGCTCGAGCCCGGAGCACGGATGGCGAGCATGATGGCCCCGACGTTCGCGTTCGACGGCGAATCGCTCGAGCTGGCGATCGGCGCGGCGGGCGGAACGCGCCTGCGCACGGCACTCGTCGGCGTCCTGCAGGGCGTCTTCGAGGAAGGGCTCGAGACGCAACAGGCGATCGAACGGCCCCGCTTCCACCCTGTCGACGGGCTCGTCCACGCGGAGCCCGGGGTCGACGAGGCTTTCCTGCACGGACTCGAGGAGAGCGGGCGGGCGATCCGGCGCTGGTCGAGCCTGCACCACTACTTCGGCGGCGTCAGCGCCGTCGGTAGCGCCGGGGCCGGCGCAGACCCGCGCCGGAGCGGCGCCGTCTCTATACCGGCCGGGTAGCGGCCCGCGTCTCCGCCACGTCGCGTGCGATCTGCGCGACCAGGTCGTCGTCGCTCGCGAAGGCGCGTTCGTCGCGGAGCCTGCGCCAGAGCTCGACCACGAGCCGGCGGCCGTAGAGGTCGCCCGACCAGTCGAGCAGGAAGGCCTCGACACGGAGTTCGTCGCCGCCGAAATGCGGGTTCATCCCGATCGAAACCGCGGCCCGTGATTCGGCGACCGCGCCGGCGTAGATGCCCGGCGCGGGCACGAGCAGGTCGGCCGGGACGGCGAGGTTGGCAGTGGGGAAGCCGAGCCCGGTGCCGCGCCGGTCGCCCGCCACGACTTCGCCCTCCACCTCGAGCGCCCGCCCGAGCAGCACCGCCGCCTGGTCGACCTCGCCCGCCGCCGCCAGGTCGCGGATCCGGCTCGACGACACCCCCTCGACGAGCGGGACGGTCCGCGCGTCGATGCCGAGGCTCCGCAACAGGTCGAGGTCTCCCGACCGGCCGCGCCCGAACCGGAATCCTGCGCCTGCGACGACCACCTCCGTCCCGATCGCCAGCAGGAACTCGCGGGCGAACAGATCCGGCTCGAGACCCGCCATCTCCTCGTCGAACCGGACGACGAGCGTGTCCTCGACGCCGCACGCCGCCAGCAGCTCCAGGCGCCGCTCGAGCGTCGAGAGCATCGCGACCGGCCGCCCGAGCACCGTGCGCGGATGCGGGTCGAACGTCACGACCGTCGCGCTGCGACCGGCGCCGACCGCCGCCCTGACGACCGCCTGGTGTCCGCGGTGGACGCCGTCGAACGTGCCGATGGCGACGGCCCGCGGACGGCGGTCGAGCCCGGCCGGGTCGTGAGCGACGTTCACGCCGCCGTGTTCCCTCCGTCGCGTGCGAGTGCCAAGACGCCCGCGACCACGCTTTCCGGAACCTTCGCGACGGCCTCGGGCGGAAGTCGCGCCAGCACGGCCGCGACGGGCATCAGCGTCCCGTCCGTCGCCTCGTCGACGCGGAAAGGCCCGACCGCTGTCCTGCGCAGCGTCGCGCAGTGGCCGCCGAGCGCGATCGCGATCGCCCGGATGTAGGTCCCGGAGCCCACGTGAAGCGCGATCCTCACGGTTCGGCCGTCGTACGAGAGAGCGTCGAGTGCGTAGACCTGCGAGCGGCGCAGCGGCATGTCGACGACGACGCCGCTCCGTGCGAGGCGGTACGCGCGCCGGCCCCCGATCTTCACCGCGGAGGCTGCCGGGATCGGCAGCTCCACCTCGCCGCGGAGCCGTTCCAGCGACCGCTCGAGCTCGTCGGGCGACGGCGCGGCATGCGTCTCGACCATCTCGCCCTCCGGATCGCCCGTCGACGTGGTCGACGTGAGGTCGATGTCGGTGAGATAGTGCTTGTCGAGGCCGACGAAGCAGGGGGCCAGCCGGGTCGCGGCCCCCGAGAGGAGGACGAGCAGGCCGGTCGCGAACGGGTCGAGCGTGCCGGCGTGCCCGGTGCGCGCGCCGGTACGTCTACGGAGATCGCCGACGACCGCGAACGACGACGGACCGGCCGGCTTGTCGACGAGTGCGACGCCGACGGGTCTAAGCGCCCTCGGCGGCACCGTCAGCTGCCTTGAGAAACTCGGCGCGGAGAAATGCGGTGATCTCGGCGATCGACGCCTCGGACGAGAAGCCCGCCGCCTGCCGGTGGCCGCCGCCGCCGGACGCGCGCGCGATCGCGGAGACGTCGATCTCGTCGCGGCTCGAGCGCACCGAGATCCTGCGCGCGGGGCCGTCCTCCCGGGGCGGCTCTCGGATCAGCGCGACCATCTCCGCCCCCTCGACGGCCCGCAGGTAGTCGATGATGCCCTCCGAGTACGCCTCTTCCGCCCCGACGGCGCCGAAGTCTTCGCGCAGGAGCGACGAGATGACGAGCCGGCCTCCTTCGTACAGCTCCGCCCGCTCCAGCGCGCGTGCGAGCAGCTTCAGCTTCGCGAACTGCACGGTTTCGTAGACCTCGCGGAAGATGCCGTGCACGTCGGCGCCGGCCTCGACGAGCTCCGCCGCGAGCCGGAGCGCCTTGGGCGTCGTGTTCGTGTACTGGAAGCGGCCGGTGTCCGTGACGAGGCCGACGTACAGCGGCTCGGCGATCTCCGGCGTCAGCGGTACGTCCAGCAGCCCGAGGATGTCTCTGACGATCTCGACGGTCGACGACGCGTCGGCCACGACCAGGTTGATTGCGCCGAAGCGGGTGTTGTCGTGGTGGTGGTCGACGTTGACCACCAGGGCGGCCCGCGCGAGCGACTCGGTGTCCGGGCCGATTCGCCGCTCGCTCGCGCAGTCGACGGCGACGACGGCGCGCTCCTCGAGTTCGGCAGGCAGCTCTCGCTGCAGGTCGTCGAGCGCCAGGAACCGGTACTCGGCCGGCAGCGGCGCGTCGCCCGCGAGATACATGACGACGTCCTTGCCGAGCGAGCGCAGCCCGACCGTCAATCCGGAAAGCGAGCCGAGGGCGTCGCCGTCCGGGTTCTCGTGCGTCACGACGACGAAACGGTCATGCCGGCGGAGAGCGTCCGCGGCCGCGTCGATGTCACTCAGCGTCGTCGTCACCAGCGTCCTCCTCGGGAAGCTCGCGTGCGAGCTCATCGATCAGCGCCGACATGCGAACACCGCGCTCGACCGATTCATCGTATTCGAACGTCAGCTGCGGTGTCCGCTTCAGCGTAAGCTCGCGGTTGATCCGCGCCTGCAGGACGGCGTGGGCCGACTGCAGTCCCGCGAGCGTCGCCCGGCGCTTCCGTTCGCCGCCCAGAACGGATACGTAGACCGTCGCCTCGCGCAGATCCGGCGTGACGCGGACGCCGGTCACCGTGACGAGACCGATGCGCGGATCCTTGAGCCCGCGGACGCCTTCGGCCACGACCGCTCGAACCGACTCGTTGACGCGCCGCATTCTGTCGGACACAAGGCCCGCCAGGTTAGTCGTCGTCCGGCGTGACCAGCATCCGGTCGCAGCGCGCAAGCACCCAGTCGCCGGAGGCGAGCCACCGCTCGGCGCCGGCGGAGAGATCCTCGGCCCCCGCAGCGTCCCTCGCGACGCAGGCGACGGTCAGCGTCGTGCGCTGCCAGAGGTCGTGGTGGTCGACCTCGGCCACGGCCGCGCCGAAGCGGTGGCGCAGCGTGTCGCGTGCGGAACGAAGGTGGTGGCGCTTCGCCTTGAGCGAGCCCGCCTCGGGGAAGTGCAGCTCGACGGTGAGGATCGAGACGAAGCCCGAGCTCACTCGGCGTCGGCGGCAGCCGGCACCGGTGTGTCGAGCGACGTCCGCTCGACTTCGCGCGTCTCGAAGATCTCGAAAACGTCGCCTTCCCGCAGGTCGTTGTACCCGTCGAGGAGGATGCCGCACTCGAACCCCTCGGTGACTTCGCGCACGTCGTCCTTGAAGCGGCGGAGCTGCGCGACCGTGGTCTCGTGGATGCGCGTGCCCTCGCGGAACAGCCGCACGTTCGAGCCGCGGCGGACGAGCCCGCTCGTGACCATGCAACCGGCGATCGTGCCGAGCCGCGAGACCTTGAACAGCGCCCGCACCTCGACCTCCCCGATGACCGCCTCGGTCTCGACCGGCGTGAGCATCCCGACGAGCGCCTGCTCGATCTCGTCGGTGAGCTGGTAGATGACGCGGTAGAGCCGGATCTCGATGCCGGCGCGTTCGGCGACGCCTCGCACCTCCGCCGACGGGCGGACGTTGAAGCCGATCACCATCGCGTTCGAGGCCGCAGCGAGGTTGACGTCGTTCTCCGTGATGGCGCCGACGCCGGTATGGATCACGTTCACCCGCACCTCTGGGTGCTGGATCTTGCCGAGCTCGGAGACGATCGCCTCGACGGATCCCTGGACGTCGCCCTTCAGCACGACGTTCAGCTCCTTGACGCCCCCCGCCTGGATCTGCTCGAAGAGCGTCTCGAGCGAAACGCCGCCGCGCGCCGACTGCTTGGCGAGCGCCTCACGCCGCAGCCGCTCCCCGCGCTGGTGCGCGAGGTCGCGCGCGCGGCGCTCGTTCTCGACGACGCGGGCGAGCTCGCCCGCGGGCGGCGGCTTGTCGAAGCCGAGGATCTCGACCGGCTCCCCCGGGCGCGCCTGCTCGATGCGGTCGCCGCGGTAGTCGTAGAGCGCGCGAACGCGTCCCCAGGCGTCGCCGGCGACGATCGCGTCGCCCACCTTGAGGGTGCCGCGATGGACGAGCATCGTCGCGACCGGCCCGCGCCCCACGTCGAGGCGGGACTCGATGATCGGCCCGGACGCCTCCGCCTGCGGATTCGCGCGGAGATCGAGCTCCGCGTCGGCGACCAGGAGGATCCGCTCGAGCAGGGCGTCGAGGCCTTCGCGCTGCTTGGCCGAGACGCGGGCCACCTGCACGTCGCCGCCCCACTCCTCAGGCTGCAGGCCTTCGTTCGCCAGATCGGACATGACCCGGTCCGGATTCGCGTCCGGAAGATCGATCTTGTTCACCGCGACGACGATCGGCACCTCGGCGGCGCGCGCGTGAGAGATCGACTCGCGCGTCTGCGGCATGACGCCGTCGTCGGCGGCGACGACCAGCACGGCGATGTCGGTGACCTTCGCGCCGCGGGCGCGCATCGCCGTGAAGGCCTCGTGGCCGGGCGTATCGAGGAAGGTGATCTTGCGGTCGCCCGCCTCGACCTGGTACGCGCCGATGTGCTGCGTGATGCCGCCCGCTTCGGTCTCGACGACCGCAGTCCGCCGGATCGCGTCCAGCAGCGTCGTCTTGCCGTGGTCGACGTGACCCATGATCGTCACGACGGGCGGCCGCGGGGCGAGCGAGTCCTCTGGATCTTCGAAGACCTCGGGCTCGCCGTCGTCCTCCGCGGCGTGCTTGATCGTGACCTCTCGCTCGAGCTCGGCTGCGATCAGCAGCACCTCGTCGTCGGTGAGCGACTGCGTCGCGGTCTTCATCTGCCCGAGGTTCATCAGCAGCTTGATGATCTGGGGCATCGCGACGCCCAGCGCCTGCGAGAAGTCCCGCAGGGTGACGCCGGACTCGACGGTGACCGGTCCGGTCGGCTGGACGACCTCGCGCGGCTGGCGCGGCGCGCGGTCTGCCGGGCGGTCGCCGGGCCGCTGGCGCTGTCCGGTTCCCGGACGGCCGCCGCCGCCCTCGATCACGACGCGGCGGCGGCCCTTCGGGCCTCCCCCGCGCGGTCTGATCGGTCTATTCGGCTTCCCGTTCGGCATCAGTGGTCAAGTGTAGAGACGTCGGAGCCCTGAATCGACGTGGACGGTCTGCCGGAGCGTGCGGTTGAACGCCCGGCGGGCGGCCGCCCGCTCGAAGCACGGCAGGCGCCGGCACGTGTAGGCACCCCGTCCGGAGCCCGCTCCGGGAACGAGATCGCCGTTCTCGGCGTGGAACCGCTGGAGCTCCCCCTGAGGCGCCTTGCGGCCGCAGCCGGCGCACGTGCGGATCGCTACGCGGCCCCCTCGGACTCGATCGGGACGCCCGCGTTCGGGTCGTCCTCGACGTGCTGATGGTGCGCATGCGCCGCACCGGTCTCGAGCGTCTCGTCCTCTCCCGAGACAGGCGCGTCGCCGGGGCCTGCCGCGAACGCTTCCGGCTCCGGATTTCCGAATTCGGCCGCGTCTTCCGTGACCGCCTCCGGCTCCGCCGTGTCGGCGAGCTCCTCGAGAACAGGCTCCTGCTCGGTGACGATCGGGTTGGCCTCGCCGTCGGGCTCCTCCGCTGCCAGCGCCTGGTGCGCGGGAACGCCGCAGTAGCGCGAGCCGGGAAGCGCGGCATTCGGGCACCGCTTGCCGTTCGAGAGCACCGCCGCGCAGCGGCCCGAGAAGTCCTCGCCCTCCTCGCCGTCGCCGCCGAAGGCAGCCTCCGCCTCCTGCTGTGCGAACTCGGTGTCGGAGACGATGTCGATCTTCCAGCCGGTGAGCCGGGCGGCCAGGCGGGCGTTCATGCCTTCCTTGCCGATGGCGAGCGCGAGCTGGTCGTCGGGTACGACGACGGTCGCATCCTTGCTCTCGTCGTCAAGGTAGACCTCACGGACGCGCGCCGGTGACAACGCCTTGGCGACGAAGCGCGCCGGCTCCGGGTTCCACGGGATGATGTCGATCTTCTCGCCGCGCAGCTCCGAAACGACCATGCGGACGCGCGAGCCGCGCGGGCCGACGCAGGCGCCCACGGGGTCGACACCCTGCGCGTGGGACTCGACGGCGATCTTCGAGCGGTAACCGGGCTCACGGGCAACGCCGCGGATCTCGACCAGGCCGTCGGCGATCTCCGGCACCTCGAGCTCGAACAGCGTCTTGATCAGCTCGGGATCACGCCGCGAGAGGATCACCTGCGGGCCCTTCGTGCCGGTACGGACCTCGCGGATGACGGCCTTGATGCGCGAGCCCTGCTCGTAGCGCTCGCCGTCGACCTGCTCCGGCCCGGGAAGCAGCGCCTCGACCTTGCCGAGGTCGACGAGGATGTTCCGGCGGTCGCCCGTCTGCTGGACGATCCCCGTGACGACCTCGCCGACGCGGTCGATGTACTCCTCGTACATCATCTCCCGCTCGGCCTCGCGGATCCGCTGCAGGATCACCTGCTTCGCGGTCTGCGCGGCGATGCGTCCGAAGTTGTCGGGAGTGACGTCCTCGCGCGACACGAGCTGCTCGGGCACCTGGGACCAGTCAAGGTCGAGATCGTCGTCGGAAAGGAGCGTGTGGTTCTTCTCGCCCGTCTCCTCCTCGATGCGCTCGAGCTCGTCGAGCGCGCGCTCGCGCGCCTCGTCGAGGAGGCGGGTCTCGATGTCCGGCGGGATGTCGATGGAGAAGACGCGGAAGTCGCCACGGTCGTCGAGCTCGACGGTCGCGTGTCGGCTCGCACCGGGTGTCTTCTTGTAGGCGGCGAGCAGCGCGTCCTCGAGCGCCGCGACGAGGGTGCCGCTCTCGATTCCCTTCTCGCGCTCGATCTCGCGAACTGCGTCAACGATCTCCTGGCTCATCCGTTTCCTACCCTTCGTCGATCACGTTGGCCCGGACGATCTCGTCGTACGGGATCTCCGTCGGCTCGGAACCACCGCGGAGCTTCACTGTCTTCTCACCGGCCGCGAGCACCTCACCGCGGGCCCGACCGGCGCCGGTCTTGATCCGTACCACACGGCCGAGCGCACGCTCGAAGTGCGCGCGTGTCCGCAACGGCCGTTCGCGCCCCGGCGACGAGACCTCGACGGAGTATTCGTCGAGATAGCCCCGCAGCACGTTGGTGACGCGCTCACACAGTGCGTGGTCGACGCCCGTCGGATGGTCGACGAAGACGCAGAAGCGGTCCTTGCCGCTCAGCTCGAGCGCAAGCACGTCGACGCCCGGCAGAGCGCCTTCGACCAGTCTCGTCACCTCGCGCTGCAACTGCTTCTCCCTCTCCTGCTGGACCGTTCCCACGGACGTGCGTACCCCCTGCTGATTGAGGCCTTAGACGAAAAATGGGCGCCGCGCGCCCACTTCGAAAAAGCCTCGAAATGTGGTGAAGGAACGGTATCAGACCTCGGCTATTGCAGGGTGATCGTCACCGGGCCGTCGTTCACCAGCTCGACCTGCATCTTCGCGCCGAAGACTCCCGTCTCGACGTGGATGCCGAGCTCTCTGAGGGCGTCGCAGAAGCGTTCGTAGAGCGGCTGCGCAACGTCCGGCGGCGCAGCGGCGGTGAAGCTCGGCCGGTTGCCCTTCGCCGTGTCCGCGATCAGGGTGAACTGGCTGACGACGAGCGCGGCGCCGCCCGTCTCGAGCAGCGACCGGTCGAACTTGCCGGCATCGTTCTGGAAGATCCGTAGACGCGCGACCTTGCCCGCGAGCGCCGCCGCCGAGTCCTCGTCGTCACCGGCGGCGACGCCGAGCAACACACAGAGACCGGCGTCGATCCCTCCGCCCGGCGTCGCGCGGGCGCGCGCCACGCGCTGGACGACTGCTCTCAACCGTTCAGGTCTTTGATCCGCGCCGCATACTGCGCCGAGCCGGGCTGCATCGAGCTCGCGAGCTTGTAGTGGCCGTTCGCCTCGGCGGCCTTCCCCTGCTGCTCGAGCGCGCGCCCGAGCGCGTAGTGCGCATAGTCATCGGTCGGAGAGATGTCCTCGACGATCGTCCGGAACTCGCGCTCGGCCTCCTCCCACCGCCGGAGCCGGAAGTAGGCGATGCCGAGCGCCTCGCGAATCGACGCCTTGGCAGGCTCGAGCCGCTTCGCCTTCTCGAGCGGCACCGTCGCCTGCGCCGCGAAGCCCTTGCGAAGCCGGGCCTGTCCCTCGCGGAAGAACGTGTAGGCGTCGCTCACGAGCGTTCCCCGAGCAGCTCCTGTACTGAATCCAGGATCGCCGACGCGACGACGTTCTTCGCCGCTTTCGGGACGACCCGCTCAGTCGTTCGCGTGACGAGCACGACCTCGTTGTCCTCGGCGTCGAAGCCGATGTCCGTCCGGCCCACGTCGTTGAACACCACGAGATCGACGTTCTTCGTCTCGAGCATGGCGCGCTTCCGCTCCAGGCCCTCGTTCCCGTGCTCGGCGCCGAACGCGACGACGAGCTGTCCCTCGCGCTTCTGACGGCCGAGCTCACGGGCGATGTCCTCGGTCGGCTCGAGCTCGACGGTCCAGCGGTCTTCGTCCTTTGCGCGCTTGCCCGAGACGACGGCTGTGGGCCGGTAGTCGGCGACGGCCGCCGCCAGAAGCGCGATGTCGACATCTCCGAGCGCGAGCGCCGCATCGCGCATCGCCTCGGCGGACGGCGTCGGGATGGTCTCCACACCCGCCGGCGCATCGACCTGGATGTTCGCGGCGAGCAACACGACGTCGGCTCCGCGCCGCCGCGCCTCTTCCGCGAGGGCGACCCCCATCCGCCCGGAGGAGCGGTTGCCCAGGAAGCGCACGCTGTCGAGCGGCTCTCGGGTCCCACCGGCGGTCACCAGCACCCGCTTGCCGGTCAACGGGCCGGGCGACAGCAGCTGCCGAACTCTCTCGGCGATGACCGACGGTTCGACCATCCTGCCGACCCCCCACTCGCCCTCCGCCATCTCGCCCTCGTCGGGGCCGATCAGCTCGATACCCCGGCCGCGCAGCATCTCCGCGTTGGCGCGCGTCGCCGGCGAAGCCCACATCCGCGGGTTCATCGCCGGCGCGACGAGCACCGGCCCGCGATGTGCGAGCGCCGCTTCGGTGAGCACGTTGTCGGTGAGCCCGTACGCCAGCTTCGCGAGGGTGTTCGCGGTGCACGGCGCTACGACGAGCAGGTCGGCATGGGTCAGGTGCGGGTACACGTCCTCCTGCGGCGGCCGGCGCGCCAGCGCGGTGAACGTCTCGGCACGGACGAAGCGCTCTGCGCCGGGCGTCACCAGCGGCACGACGTCGTGGCCCGCCTTGACGAGCAGGCGTGTCAGCTCACACGCCTTGTAGGCGGCGATCCCTCCCGTGACTCCGAGCAGGATCCGGGCCATCGGCCCATTGTGACGTACTCCTACCGCGTGTAGTCGTAGACGATCTTGCCCTCGGCGGTCTCTTCGAGGGCCATCGTCAGGTAATTCTTCGAGCGCGACTGGATCAGCGGGGGCGCGAACTCGTCGAAGGTGCCCTCGCCGAGCTGGTGGTGGTAGTTGTTGATCTGCCGGGCGCGTTTCGCCGCGACGATCACCAGCGCGTAACGGGAGTCGACCTGCTCGAGCAGCTCGTCGATGCGGGGATTGATCATCGGCGCGCCATGGTAGCGGCACCGTCCAGATTGGCGGCGACGATGGCGGCGAGAGCCTCAGCCGCGCGGTCACGATCGTCGTTCTCGACCACGTAGTCGAACTGCGAGCGCAGAGCGAGCTGCTTCCGGGCGATCGCGATCCGCTCCTCGATGGCGCCGCTCGACTCCGTCGCCCGCACCCGTAGACGCCGCTCGAGCTCCTCCACGGGGGCGGTCACGAACACCGTCACCGCCCCGTCGACCCGTCGCTTCACCCGCTGGGCGCCGTCCGTCTCCAGCTCCAGGAGCGGGGCCTTGCCCGCCTGCCGGAGCCGCTCGATCTCGGAATAGAGCGTTCCATATCGGTTGCCGACGTAGTCGACCCACTCCAGGAACTCGCCCGCCCGGACTCGTCGCTCGAATTCGTCCGGCGCGAGGAAGTGATAGTGCACACCGTCCGTCTCGCCGGGTCTCCGCGCGCGCGTCGTCGCCGACACGGCAAGGGCGAGGTCCGGGAACCGCGGCAGGACGAGCTGAATCAACGTGCCCTTCCCCGCCCCGGATGGACCGGTGACGACGAAGACGGGTTTCACGCGCGTGCTAGCGATTGAAGAGCGCGATCAGCTCGTGACGCTGGCGGTCGGAGAGGCCGCCGACGGTCTTCGACTGGCTGATGCGGCACTGGTTGAGCAGACGCGCCGCCTTCACACGGCCGAACTTCGGCACGGCCATGAGCATGTCGAACACCTTTGCGGTCGACACGAACTCAGGCGGCTCGCGCAGGATCTGCTCGATCGATGTCGCCCCCGACTTCAGGTCCTTCTTCAGCTGCGCACGCTTGACGCGAATGTCGTTCGCACGCCTGAGAGCTTCCATGCGTTGGTCGAGCGAACGGACCGGAGCTTGAACCTGACTCTGGGGGGGCACCATGAGCGCAGCATCCTACCAACCTGTACGGCGCGTGCAACTGCCATCGATTCTGGTCAGTTGTCGTTCTGGACAACGCGCGAGTGCGCCGTCGCAAAAGCTGCGTCCACGGTGTCGAAGTTCAGACGCGCGATCTCTTCGCGAAGCTCACGGCGAACGCGCGACGGCGCGTCCGGGTCCGCGAACAGCACGGTCCCCAACGCGACGTGCGTTGCACCGCATGCGACGAACTCGAGGACATCGTGCCCACTCCACACGCCACCCATGCCGACGATCGGCAACTCCGTCGCGCGCCGCGCCGCGTGCACCGCGGCGAGCGCGACAGGTTTCAGCGCGGGTCCCGAGTAACCGCCCGCGCCGCGCGCGAGCACCGGCCGCAACTGCCTGTCGACGGCGAGGCCGCGCAGGGTGTTGACCAGGCTGACCCCGTCCGCACCCGCCGCCTCGACCGCGCGGACGGTCTCACCGATGTCCCACGCATGCGGTGAAAGCTTGGCCCAGAGCGGGCTTGCCGTCACCGAGCGGCAGGCAGAAACCACCTCCGCGGCGCCCTCCGGCGCCTCGTCGACGTTCGGGCAGGAGAGGTTCAACTCGACGGCCGCGACTTCGTCGCGGCCGAGCTGCTCGCATGTCTCCACGTAGTCGCGGACGCTGAACCCCCCGACCGAAACCCAGATCGGACGACCGAGCCGCCACAATTGCGGCAGAACCTCGGCGATGAATGCATCGCGGCCCGGGTTCGCGAGACCAATCGCGTTCAGCATGCCGGCGTTCGTCTCGGCGATCCGAACCGGTGCGTTGCCCTCGCGCGGCAGCGGCGTCACCGTCTTCGTCACGAACGCGTCGAACGCCCGCGCGACGTCCGGAGCGGTCAACGCGTCGAGGCAGCCGCTCGCGTTCACGAGGTGCACAGGACCGGCCCTTCCACGCACAAGCGCTTGAGCGCGCCGTCGATCTCGACGACGCATCCGTAGCACGCGCCGAAGCCGCAGGCCATCGGCGCCTCCCACGCCAGCTGGGCCGCGGGGTGCAGAGCACGGACCGCTTCCAACATCGGTTCCGGGCCGCACGCGAGGATGTCACGGTCCGCCGGGAGCACGTCCGTGACGAGGACGGGATCGATCACGACCTCCGCATTCGGCAGCAGCTCGGCGGCTTGTGCGTGCAATTCGCTTCGAAAGCCGACGACCACGGGCGGGCGTTCGAGCGCTTCCGAGAGGTACGGGATCGGCGCGACGCCGATGCCTCCGCCGACGAGCAACGGCCGCGGCACGTCGAGCCGAAAGCCGTTGCCGAGCGGACCGAAGACGTGGATCGACGTGCCCGGCTCGAGCGCTGCAAGCGCACGTGTTCCCGGACCGATCGGGTCGAGCAGAAAGCCGAGCTCGCCGCGCGGCGCCACGCACAGCGACATCGGCCGCGGCAGGACGCGACCCGGCGCCTCGAGCATGAAGAACTGGCCGGGGATGCCGGGATCGAGGCCGCCCCGGGTTACGCGGACGAGCGAGTACGGCCCGACCGCCTCGACGGCGACGACGCTACGAGACTCGCGCCTGGGTCTCGACATCGAGCCGTTCCTGGAGCGACAGCGCCTCCTCCGCACGCGCGTTCGCGATCGCGTGGACGGCCGCCGTCGCCGCCGCGATCGTCGTGATGCACGGCACCCGCGCCGAGAGCGCCGCCTCGCGAATCAGGTATCCGTCCGAGCGCGGCTCCGGCCCTCCGTCCGGGGTGTTGATGACGAGGTTGCAGCGGCCGCGTCTGATCAGGTCGACGACGGTGGGGCCGCCGTTTTCGTGGGTTACCTTGCGCACTTCGTCGACCTCGAGCCCGGCCGCGCGCAAGGTCCGCCGCGTTCCCTCGGTCGCGACCAGGTGGAAGCCGAGCCCGGCGAGCGCGGCCGCCACGGGCACGGCGGCCGGCTTGTCCGCATCCCGCACCGACAGGAAGACGGTGCCCTCCCGGGGCAGCGCACGCCCGGCCGCCCGCTCCGCCTTGGCGAACGCGGAGGGCAGGTCGCCGGCACTCGCCATCACCTCGCCGGTCGCACGCATCTCCGGACCAAGAACCGGGTCGGCCCCCGGAAAGCGCGCGAACGGCAACACCGCCGCCTTCACGCTCACCTGACGCGGCGGCCGCTCCCGCGGCAACCCGAGATCCGCCAGACGCGCACCCGCCGCCAGCCGACAGGCCGCAGCGACCAGGTTCACACCGGTCGCCTTCGACGCGAACGGAACCGTCCGCGAAGCACGCGGATTCACCTCCAACACATACACCCGCTCCTCGACCACCGCCAGCTGCACGTTCAACAAACCGACCACACCCAACGCCGGCCCCAGCCGCCGCACGATCCCCTCCACCTCCGCGAAGGCGCCCGCCCCCAGCGACTGCGCCGGCAACACACAAGCCGAATCGCCCGAATGCACACCCGCCTCCTCGACATGCTGCATCACCGCACCGATATACGTCTCCCTGCCGTCACAGAGCGCATCCACGTCCACCTCGACCGCGTTCTCCAGAAAGCGATCGACCAGGGTCGGGCCCTGCACGCCTTCGAACGCGCGGATGACGTCGTCCTCGGTGTGGCAGACGCGCATTGCCCGGCCGCCGAGGACGTAGGAGGGGCGGACGAGCACCGGATAGCCGATCCGCTGGGCAAGCTGGGCGGCCTCGGTGCCGCTGCGCGCGATTCCCCACTCCGGACAGCGGATGCCGAGCTTCGACAGCAGCGTCCCGAAGCGCTCGCGGTCCTCTGCCAGGTCGACCGCGTCGAACGGCGTGCCCAGAATCCGATGACCGGCGGCCTCGATCGCGCGTGCCAGCTTGAGCGGCGTCTGACCGCCGAACTGGATCACCACCCCCTCCGGCCGCTCCCGCTCCAGCACCGCCAACACCGACGCCCTGTCCAACGGCTCGAAATAGAGCCGATCCGAGGTGTCGTAGTCGGTCGAGACCGTCTCCGGATTGCAGTTCACCATCACCGCCTCGTAACCCAGCCCCCGAAACGTCTGCACCGCATGCACGCAGCAATAGTCGAACTCGATCCCCTGCCCGATCCGATTCGGCCCCGACCCCAGGATCACCACCCGCCGCCCGCCCCGCTCAGGCGGCCGCTCGTCACGCTCACCCCAAGTCGCATAGAAATAGTTCGAACGCGCCTCCACCTCACCCGCACAGGAATCGATCCGCCGATAGACCGGCGACCCAGCCGCCTGCCGCAGCCGCTCCGCCTCGAGCTGCTCGAGCTCTCGCACGAACCAGGGATGCAGATTCTCCGGCTGCCACTCGAACCGCCCCTCCAGACCACGCGTCGCCTTCACGAACGCCTCCAGAAACGACCGGCCGATCCCCATCACCTCACCCACCGACTTCATCTGCGTCCCCAACCGCCGCTCCGCGTTCGGGAACTTCTCGAACGCAAACCGCGGCACCTTCACCACCACATAATCGAGCGTCGGCTCGAAACTCGCAGGCGTCGTCCCCGTCAGATCATTCGGAATCTCATCCAGCGTGTAACCAACCGCCAACTTCGCCGCCACCTTCGCAATCGGATACCCCGTCGCCTTCGAAGCCAGCGCGCTCGAACGCGAAACACGCGGATTCATCTCGATCACCCGAATCTCACCACCCACCCGATCACGCGCGAACTGAATATTCGAACCCCCCGTATCCACACCCACCGCCCGCATCACCGCGATCGCGCCGTCACGCAACCCCTGATACGCCTCATCCGACAACGTCATCTGCGGCGCCACCGTCACCGAATCACCCGTATGCACACCCATCGGATCCAAATTCTCGATCGAGCAGACAACCACCACGTTGTCCACCCGATCACGCACCACCTCCAACTCGAACTCATCCCAACCACGCACCGACTCCTCCACCAACACCTGGCCGATCGGCGACTCAGCCAACCCACGCTCACACTGCCGCCGCAACTGCGCCGCCGTATCCACAAAGCCGCCGCCATGCCCACCCAACGTAAACGCCGGCCGCACCACCGCCGGCAACGACACACCCCCAAGATCAGCCAGCGACCTCACGATCCGCGACCTCGGCACCGCCAACCCACAACTCTCCACCGCCCCCTTGAACAACTCACGATCCTCCGCCCGCCCGATCGCCTCCACATCCGCCCCGATCAGCTCGCAACCGAGCTCACCCAACACACCCTCCTGATGGAGCGCACGCGCCAAATTCAGAGCCGTCTGACCCCCCATCGTCGGCAACAACGCATCCGGCCGCTCACGCCGCAAAACCGCAGCCACACCCTCCAGATCGAGCGGCTCGATATACGTCCGATCCGCAAAACCCGCATCCGTCATGATCGTCGCCGGATTCGAATTCACCACAACCGTCCGAAACCCCTCCTCCCGCAACACCTTCAACGCCTGACACCCCGCATAATCGAACTCCGCCGCCTGCCCAATCACAATCGGACCCGAACCAACCAGACAGATCGAATGGATGTCCGAGCGCCTAGGCA
>Ga0070731_10000235_pt1 | contig 92960 bp, 86 predicted proteins | sample Coa_R1_2_FD_66448 | JGI IMG/M metagenome (GOLD analysis project Ga0070731, IMG submission 66448) | Surface soil microbial communities from Centralia Pennsylvania, which are recovering from an underground coalmine fire - Coalmine... | ecosystem: Environmental > Terrestrial > Soil > Unclassified ... | reverse complement strand
CTGCGGATCGGGCGCGCCTATTACCAATTGGGTAAAAAGTGGGAAGCCATCGTGGGCTACGGCGACGTGCTGCGGAAGTTCCCACAGTCCGCCGAGGCCGAGCCGGCGTTGTTCGGAATGATCGTGGCGTATGTCGACCTGGAAAGGGTCCCGGACGCCCAGAAGCTCGGCTCCCAATACCTGAGGGACTTCGCCGCCGGGCCGAACGCCGACACGGTCGCGTACCTCATGGGCGCGTGCTCGATGAACCTCGGGGACTACCCCGGCGCGGAAAAGGTGTTCACGCGCATGCTGGCCGAACGGCCGAAGAGCGCCTTCCGCGGGGAAATGCTCTACATGCTCGGAAATTGCAAATTCGCGCAGTCCAAATTCGACGACGCAGCCGCCACGTTTAAGAAATACCTGTTCGAATTTCGGAAGGGCGCGCACGCGGAAGACGCCTCCTACCACATCGCGGCCGGCAACCTCTTCAACGGCAAACCGGATGACGCCCTGCGCCCGTTGCAGGATTTCGTCAAGAAATACCCCGGCGGCTCGTTCACGGCGGATGCGAAATACCGCATCGGCGTCTGCCTCTCCGCGCAGCAGAAATACGACGAAGTGCTGGCGCTGTGCCAGGCGTGGCAAAAGCAGTACGTGGGAAATCCCGAACTCGCGGAAGTCCTCGCGCTCCAGGGCGACGCGCAGGCGGCCACGGACAAGGCGGACGAGGCGATCGACTCTTACACCCGTTCCTCCAAGGAAGCCACGAACCTCCAGACTTTGAAATACGCCCTCTTCGACGGCGCGGTGAAGCTTCTGGAAAAAAGGCGCGATTGGGAAACGGTCTCGACCCTGCTGGAGGATTTTGTAAAACGGCGCCCGGACAGCCCGCTGGCCGTCACCGCGCTGTACGAGATCGGCAAGGCCCGCGCGCATGAAGACAAGATCGAGGAAGCGAAGACATTTCTCGCCGGGGCGGCCAAGAAATTCATGCCTGATCCCCAGCGCGACGATGTCGAGCGGATATTGGACCTGCTCGACCAGCTTTGCATAAAGACCTCCCTCAAACCCGCCGCTGACGCGGGCGCCAGCCCCGCGCCTCCACCCCCCCCGCCCGACCTAGATCCCGAACTGGATCGCCTGCTGGGATCCCCTTCGGACGCGACCGCGCAGGCGCGAATCCTCTACGCAAAGGCAAAGCTGGCCAATCTGCAAAAGAAGCCGCTGGTGGAACAAGAGCATTTCCAATCCATCGCCGACAAATTCAAGCCCGCCGACCTCAGCGCGCCCATCCTGGCGCAGATCGCGGATTACCTCGTCCAGATGGGCCGTTTGGACAAAGCCGCCGGTTACTACCGGGAGATCGAGGCGACGCATCCCTCGAGCGAACAGATCGACGCCGCGCGCGTCGGCCTCGGCGAGATCGCGTATCAGAAACACGATTACAAGACGGCCCTGCGCCAATTTTCGGACGCTGTGGACAAGAGCACCTCCGCCGCGAAGCTGAAGGACGCCACGCTCGGCAAAGGCAAGACGCTGCTGGCGCTCAACAAGCTCAACGAGGCGAAGAAACTTTTCGAGCAGGTCGCCGCCGTGCGCGAGTGGCGCGGCCCGGCCACAGCGGAGAGCGTCTATTCCCTGGGACAGATCGCCTGGAAGCAAGGGAAGCTGCCGGAAGCGATCGCCTTTTACCAGCGCGTCTATGTGGCGTACCAGCGGTATCTCCCGTGGGTCGCGAAGGCGTATCTCGCCAGCGGCGTCGTCTTCGAGCAAATGAAGAAAACGCCCGAGGCCATTAAGACGTATCAGGAGATGCTCCGCAATGAAAAGCTCTCCACCTTCCCCGAAACCGAGCAGGCGCGCCAGCGGCTGCAAACCCTGGGCAACGGATGATGATGCGACACGCCATTCTCGGCCTTCTTCTTCTTCTTCTCGCCCTGCCCGCATTATCGGATGAGATTGTCCTGAAAGACGAGCGCATCATCCCCATCGTGAATCCGCACATATCCGCGGACTCCCTGCTGGCGGACATAAAGGTCGGCAACAGCGTCGGCCAGGTCGGCTACCGCATCAACACCATCGCCAAAGTCGAGTTTCCAAAGCCCCCGCAGTTGCAGACCGCCACGGACCTCCTCGCGCTCGGGCAGGCGGCCCAGGCCGTCCCGCTGCTCGATCCCATCCTCTCGTTCTACGGGCCGCTGAAGAACGTGCCCGGCAACTGGTGGGTTCCCGCCGCCCTGCTAAAGTCCACGGCCCTCGAAAACCTTGGCCGCGACGCCGAGGCGGCGCCGCTGCTGACCGATCTCTCGCGGCTCGCCACCGACCCGGAGAACGCCTTGCTCGCCAAGGTGCGCCTGGCGGCCGTCGCCGCGCGCCGCGGGGATTACAAGACCGCGCTCCCCGTCTATGACTCGGCGCTCGACCAGAGCGAGGAGGCCGCCGTTCTCGCGGAAACCTGGGTGGACAAGGGCGACAGCCTGCTCGCCTCCAAGGACTACCAGGCGGCCCTCCTCGCTTACCTGCACGTCCCGGTCTTTTTCCCCGACCGCAGGCTGCTCATGCCAAAAGCCCTGCTCGGCAGCGCGCGCGCTTTCAAGGAAATGAAGGACTACAAGAGAGCGCGCGAATCGCTCGACGATTTAAAGTCCGGCTTCGCCGGATCCTCCGCCAGCGCGGACGCGGATGCGGAGCTTAAGGATATCTCCGCCCTTGAAAAAATTAAGTAACCCCGATTCCTTTTCCTTCAAATCGGCGCGCATTGAAGTATGGTAAAGAGGCGGTCCTCCGCCGAAGTCAGTCTTATGAAATTCCGGAAATTCTTCCTCATCGCCTTCCTTTTCGCATGCTCGGCGTTTGCCGCTTTCGGACAAGCGCCATCCCCGGCGGCCAGCCCCGGAGCGCCCGCCATGGAGGAGAAATCGCTTTTCAAGCAAATCCAGGAAGGCGGCTGGATCATGTTCCCCATCGGCGCGTGTTCGATCCTCACGGTTTATCTTATCGGCGATGGGTCGCTGCGCACGGGCAAGGCGCGCATATCGCCCCCGCAACATGAGCTTGCATTGAAGGATCTCTTCCGCCAAGGCGACTATGTCGGGGCGTACAATTATTGCAAGGGAAACCCCTCGCCGCTGACCAACGTGCTGCGCGTCGGCGTAAGCCTGCTCGGCGAGGGCAAGGCCGTGACCGAGGAAGGGATGTCCGGCGAACTGGCGAAGGAAAACTCCACGCTTCAGACTTACATCAGCTATCTCTCCGTCATCGGCGTTTGCACGCCCATGATCGGCCTGCTCGGCACCGTCACAGGCATGATCCGCGCGTTCGCCACGCTGGGCCGTTCCGGCATCGGCGATCCCTCCAGCCTCTCCTCGGCCATCGGCGAGGTGCTTGTCGCCACCGCCAGCGGCCTCGTCATCGCCATCCCGGCGTTCGGGGCGTTCTATTTTTTGAGGAACAGGGCCATAGCCTCCATCCACCACGTTCAGGACATCATCAACAGCCTCTTCCGCAAGATGCCGTATGAAACGCTCGCGGGCGTGCATCTGGGCGATGAGGAACTGTATGCCGCCACGCCGAACTGGGTGGTGCAGGAGGAATTCACCACCGCGACGCCCGGGGAGGCGGTCTAAGGCTCCATGGCCGGCGGCGGAGGCGGCGGAGAAGGCGAACCTGAATTCCAGGTCGCGCCTATGATCGACGTGCTCCTGACGATCCTCGTGTTCTTCATGATGATCACCTCCGCGCAGGTCTTGAAGGTGGACAAACAGATCGTCCTGCCCGTCGCGCCCAACGCCGTGAAAAAAGACAACACCCGGAGCGAGGCGATCATCAACGTCCGGTGGAACCCCAAGACCAAAAAGGCCGAATACGTCCTCGACGAGAAATCCTACGCCAAGGCCGGCATGCTCGTGACGCCGCTAAGCTCCGACCGGGCGGCCGGCGAGAAAAAGATAACGCTCGGGGCGAACCCCAAGTTCCGCGCCGTCATCCGCGGCGACCGGGAGGCCCCGGCCATCTTCATTTCGGAAGCCATGAATTCCTGCGGCGCGGCGGGGATATCGGACATCTCGTTTTCCGCCGTCAACAAGCAATAGCGCGATGCGAATCCAGACCAACGTCAACGAAGGCAACATGGGGTTTCAGATCGCCCCCATGATCGACGTCGTCTTCGTCATCATGCTCTTCTTCATGGTCATGGCCGGCGCCGTGAAGGTCGAGAACGAGTTGAACACCACGCTCCCCGGCACGGCGGCCACGGATTCGCCCACGGACATGCCCGACGAGCAGATCATCAACATCGCCGAGGACGGGACTGTTTCCTTAAATGAAGAGCCGTACGACAGCCCCACCAGCAAGGACCTCCCGAACTTCACCGCCACGTTGATGCGGCTGAAACAGGCCAGCGACGCCTCGAAGACGCCGACCGTCATCACCATCGTCAGCAATCCGCAGGCGAAATACAGCCGCACCATCGACGTTCTGGACGCCCTCGCGCGCGTCAAGATAGACAACGTCACCTTCACCGTCAGTGAAGAGGAGTAGCTCCAGCCTCCTGGTCATCGACCAGGAACCGTTTCGCCGGGAGGCATCCTCGGCCTGCTTCCGCATCCTGCGGGACCTTGAAAAAGCGCGCGCGGAGTGGACGCGCTACGCCGAGCAGGATGAACCCGCCTACAACCGCTGGGTTTCTTCCACCTTCGGGCCGCTGCTGACCGAGAAGCGCGAACTCAACGAGAAGCTGCAAACCAGGCTCCTCCTCGTCGAGGAGATCGAGAGCGAGCGGCGTTTTCGCAATCGCAGCCGCCGCAGCGCGTACCGCACCGTGATGCGCCGGCGCAACGTCTGGAACCGCGCCAGGTCCCGGCTGGACGAAACGTTCCCCGGGGAACCGGAATACGAGCAGGCCCCCTTGGAGGAAGCCCCGGTCTCCGCCCGGATAAAGGAAAAATACCGCTGGCTGGTGCGCCGCCTTCACCCCGACACGCGCAAGGAGAAACGCCCCGACCTGCTCGCCCTGTGGCACGAAGTCCAGCAGGCCTATTTCGAGCGCGATCTCGACCGGCTGGAAACCCTCGCCGCCCTCGTGGAAGTGCGCGAAGGTCTTTTGGGAGAACAGACCGGTTTATTCCGGGCCCGCGCCGCGCTGTCCGAGATGAAGTCCGCCCTGCACGCGCTCAACCGCAGCCTTGCGGAAGCCCGGCTGGAAATCATGTGGGGCTTCTCCCTCGCCACCGTCGAAGAGCGCGACAAGCTGTACGTGCGGGTCGGCGTCAAACTCCGCACCGAAATCGAATGCGCCAAGAGCGACCTTGCGCGGGTTGAAACGTCGCTCCGAAGCTGGTCCCGCCCCCCTTCAGGCCGCCGGATGGCCTTCGCTTTCCAACGCCGGCGGGCGGTCCGCGGATAGAGCCTCCAGTTGTTTACGGACGCTTCGAAAGGAGAGGCGCGCGCTCGCCGCGGCGCGGGATTCCTCCACGGCTTTTTCGTAGCGACCGGGGTCGGAGAGAAGCTCCCTCGCGGCTTCGACACAACGCGTGAAATCTCCCGACAAGCTCGGGAAGGCGAGCCTTTCCACGGCGCTGTCGCCCCCCGCGCAGGGTATGCCGCACAGGAGCGCATCCCCCGCGACCTGGCCCGGAACGGCGCTCCGGTCAAGCTGGAAAACAAGGCGATGCGCGGCCATAAGGCGCAGATAATCCGGATACGGACGGTAACCTTCCACGACGCGCAATCCTCCTTCTTTAAACCCGAGGCCGGCCAGCAACCGGCGCCCGGTCGCGCGCTCGGAATTGACGACCGTGACAGGTTCCTGGAACCCCCGGGCGCACAGGAGGGCTGCGAGGTGGTTGCGCGAAGGCACGCCAAACTCCCGCGTGCCGATGAAAACGCCGCGCCGTTCCGCGGCGGGGATGGAAAAATCCCAGCGCGCGTCGTCCACGGGGTAGGGCGTGGGAATAAACTCGACCCGCTTCGCGCCCGCCGCCCGGTAAATGGGGACGAGATCGGGAGTCGCCGCCAGGCAGAGGTCCGCGCCGGAGCAGAGTTGTCCGAAGAGGGCGGGGTTGCCCGGCTTGCCCAGCAGTTCGGCGACCTGGTGGAGGCCGCATTCCTTGGCCGCGACGGCCACGAACCTTCCCTGGCGCCGGAGTTCGGCCAGCGTCTTGACGCAGAGAGCCATCTCCCGCCGCCGGATGAGGAGGAGCACTTCCCGCCGGCCGGGAGGCAGCGAGGAGACGCTCCGGTGAAAGCCGCCGCCGGTACAGGCGGCGTAGGCGTGGTAGTTGACGGGCGGGTGCAGCCGGGAGCCGGGGGCGCCCGCGAAGTCGGGGAAATCCTGTTCCGGGTCGCGTCCGCGCGGGTTGAGGACGGCGAGCCGCACTACCGCTCGTTCTTCAAGGCGTCCAGCACGGAGCGCACCTGCAGGAGCAGCTTCTCCTGCGTGTACGGCTTCGGGATGAAGCCGCGGAGGCCCTTGGCGAGCATCCACCGGAGCTTGTCCTGCTCGGTGAACCCGCTGCTCAACACGACGGGGACGTGCGGATTGATCTCGCGCAATTCGTTGAACACCTCGGAGCCGTCCATGATCGGCATGGTGAAGTCGAGGATGATGAGGTCGATCTGCTTCTGGAACCGCGTGTAGATGTCCAGGGCCAGGAAGCCGTCCTTCGCGATGATGACCCGGTAACCCTGGTCGGAGAGAACCCGCTGCGCCAGCACGGTGACGAAGTCCTCGTCATCGACGATCATGATGAGTTCGCGCTTGCCGCCGGGATTCCAAATCTTGACGTCATCGACTTCGGCGACGTTCTGGTCGCGCGCGCTCTTCACATCCGTCTTCGCCTGCGGAAAGAGCGGCGGCGGCACGGCGGTCAGTTGCGGGGACTCGCCGGACGCCTGCGCCCGGGGGTCCTGCTCGTATTTGGCGGCGCGCTCAAGCATCATGGTCGTCACGCGCGCGGCGCGCTCGATGCCGTTGCGAAGGATGCCGAAGTATTTGGTGGTATCGGTGCTCTCCTCGCAGAAGCGTTCCAGGAACTGGCTCGACTCCGTGATGACCTGCAGCAGGTTATTCAACTCATTGGCAGTCGATTTAACCCATCGAATTTCCTCGGGATCCAGCATGACCTAATTTTACAGCATTCTTCGCGCCTGTCTTTCTACGATGTGCTGTCTCCGTCATTACAGCAAGCCCACCAGACCGAGCCGACGAAAACGCCGAAGACGAAGAGAAATGTTCCTAGTGTTAGCATGGGTTGGAAGCCTCGTAATGGCGAAATCCATTGGAAAGGTCAACAAGAATCCTCAGAGCGCCACGTCGAAAAAGTCCTTGAAAACGGCGCGGTAAACCTCGCGCTTGAAAGGGGGCAGCCATTTGAGTTTGAAGTCCGCGGGTTGGATCCAGCGGTAGCGCCGGAACTCCGGGCGGGGGGTAGCTACGTTGAGGCGGCTGTCCGGCACGACGAAGGAGAGGAGGAAGTATCTTTGCTCCTGCCCGTGATACCCCTTTTTCATCCGCCCCTGCCCGAGCACGTACCGGTAAGGCCCCTTGTGCATTACAATGTTGTAATCCCACGGCTGCAAGCCCAGCTCTTCGTTTAACTCGCGGTGAAGAGCCTGCTCGTGCGTTTCGCCGGGATCGACCCCGCCCTGGGGGAACTGCCATGTCCCCTCGGAGTCGAGCCGCTCGCAAATGAGGATGTCCATCTCCTCGTTCCGGAGGATCGCCGCGGCGTTCATGCGAAATTTCATCCAGAGATAAATGGACTACCGAACGAAGGCGTCAAGGTGTAGATTGCCACAATATGTCGCATCCCTCCTTTCGCTCCCTGGCGGCGGCTTTATTTATCCTGCCGGCCGCGGCGCTGTTCTCGCAGGACGCCAGCCCCACGCCCACCCCCACCATCAATTCGAGGGTGCCGCTTTGGACGTGCAAACTCTCCGGCGGCGTTTACGAGGTGGCTTTGCACTCGATCATCTCCATCAGCAGCCATCAATACATTGTCGATGCGGCGGCGCGCGTGACGGAGGTGAACATCGACACGGCCGGCAACTCGCTCGTCCGCTTCTACTACGTCGAGCCGCTCACTCCCAGTTCGCCCGTCGGCTTCGGCCAGACGGCGATCAACAAGCTCACCGACTACGCGAAGAACGCCGCCGTTCGCAGCGGCCAGCAGGAGACTTTGCAAAGCGTGGTTAAAAACTACCCCGCGACGACGCACGCCCACACCGTGGAATACCGGATCGATTCCCAGCAGGATCTCGACAAGATTTTCAGGAGCGCGGACACGGCCTTCCGCACCCAGACCGACACGACCTGCGTCATAGCGACGCCGCAGGAGTAACCCCCTTGGAGCGTGCCGGTCCCCGCGCTCCCTGAGCGGCGCCCTTGTCGTTGTAGAGTTGTAGAGTTGTAGAGTTGTGGAGGCAACCAAAGAAACGCTCTACGCCGCCTCGGCGGTTTCCTTGGCCGTGCTCCCCGCCAGCGAGAGGATGAGGTCGGTCTTCGAGATGCTGCCGATAAGCTTCTGGTCGTTATCGACCACGGGGATGCGCTCCCCTTCGTGCTGCGAGAAGGTCTTGAGCGCCTCGGCCAGCGAGACTTCCGGCGTGATGGTGACGAATTCATCCAGGACCAGGTCGCGCGCGGTGACGATGTTCGCGATCTCCGGCTGGTTCAGGTAGTTCTTGATGTCGTGCAGAGAGATCGCGCCCGCGAAATGCGAGTCCTTGTCCGTGACGTAGAGGTAATTGAAGCGGTTGGTCACGAAATTCTGAGCCACCTGTTCGAAGGAGGCCGTCACGAGGACGGACGCCGGGTTCTCCTTCATGAGACTGGCGACGCGCAGGCTGGCCATCTGCTGCTCGAACAGGCCGCCGCCCTTGCGCTTGAGCGAGTCGGAGTAGATCGATTTCTTCTCGAAGCCGAGGCTCGTGTAGTACGCGATGACGCAACAGAGCATGAGCGGGAGGATGATCTGGTAGTCGAGCGTCAGTTCGAAGACCATGAGGATGGCCATGATGGGCGCGTGCGTCGTGGCCGCGAGGAAGGCCGCCATGCCGACGAGGGCCATGGCGCCCTGGCTCAAGGCCGTCGCGTGCCAGACGTGCGACACGCCCGCCCCGTAGATGTACCCGAGGCTCGCCCCGACGCAGAGCGTGGGCGTGAAGACGCCGCCCACCGCGCCGGAGCCGAACGTGGAAGCGGTCGCCAGCAACTTCAGCACGAGGATGTACAGCAGGCTCTTCCAGACCCAGTCGCCGCGCAGGATCGACTGCGCCAGCGTGTAGCCGTTGCCGCAAACCTCCGGGTGCAGCATGGCCAAAAGCCCCACGCCCAGACCGCCGGCAGCCAGCCGCAACGGCAGCGGGAGCTTCGAGAGTTCGAAGACCTTCTCGCTCAGCTTCAGGCCGCGCAGGAAAACCGGGCCGGACACCCCGCAGATGATCCCCAGCAGGCAATACGGCAGGATTTCCCACGCCGAGTTCAAGCTGAACTCCGCGGTTTTGTAGAGCGCGTCCGGGCCGAAGAATTGCCGCACCGTCATCGTCGCCACGACGGAGGCGAAGACGAGCGGGCCGAAGCTTTCCATCGCCATCGAGCCGAGCACGATCTCCGCGACGAAGAGCGACCCGGCTATCGGCGCATTGTAGGCGGAGGCGATGCCCGCCGCGGCGCCGCACGCGACAATGAGGCGCCGGCGCGGTATCGGCAGCTTGATGATCCGCCCCAGGGCCGAGGCGATCATGGCCGAAAGCTGGACGAGTGGCCCCTCCCTGCCGATGGACGCGCCCGAGGCGATGGAAAAGAGCGCGGAGAGCGACTTGATCAAGCTGATGCGCACTGGCACCGAGCCGTCGCCCAGCACCACGGCCTCCATGTAATCGGTGCTCGACTTCGAGGAGATGCGCGTGGCGAGCAGGAGGCTGAACCCCGCGAGCAAACCGCCCATGGTCGGGATGAGCAGCCGCTGCCACCAGCCGAGCGCGGCAAACCCGGCGGCATAACCGCCGTGCTTCTGCGTGAAGACGAAGTTCAGGAAGTCCGACGCGAGCCGGAAGAGGATGGAAGACCACGCGCCAAGGAACCCGACGACGCCGGCCCAAAACAGCGTCGCCTGGACTTCGTTCGGGCGGATGATCTCCCCCAGCCACACCCGTACTTTCAGAAGGCGGATCAGCCGGTCGCTGGCGCGGGGTTTTTCCAGGGCGACGTCCGGCGCGTTCATGTGCCGGAGACGCCGAAGCACTTCAATATCGCCTCCGGCGTGTCGGCCCGGACGAGGGCTTCGTAAGTCGCGGCCTGCTTGACGTTGCGGGCGAGGAAGCCGAGCACCATCAGGTATTCCTGTATCTTCGTCTTCGGCGTGCCGATCAGGAAAAGGAGGCGTATCGGCCCGTTGTCCGAGGCGATCCCCTTCTGGCTGCGGCCCACCGCCAGCACGATGTCCGACACGCACGGCGTCCTGGCGTGCGGGAAGGATACGCCGGAGGAAAGCGCCGTGGGGCTTTCATCCTCCCGCAAAAGCACGGCCTGGCGGAAGCCTTCTGTGTCGAGCATGCGGTTGTCGCCGTTCATGCTGTGAACCAGTTCGTGGATTGCCGGGCGATATTGCTCGGCTTCTAAATTGAGATTGAAGACGGCGCTCTTTAGGACATCGGCGCAGGAAATCTTCATACGGCAGCCTTTACCTGTTCCCAGATGGCGTCCAGTTCCTCCATCTTCACCCGGCCCATCGTTTCGCCCCGCTGCTCGACCACTTTCTCCATCGCGTGAAACCGGGAGAGGAATTTCCCCGTCGCCCTTTGCAAGGCGACTTCCGAGTCGATCCCCGCCTTGCGCGCAAGGTTTACCACCGAAAAGAGAAGATCGCCTATCTCCTCCTCCAACTCCCCCTGCCCCGCTTCCTCGACTTCCGCCAGCTCCTCGCGGATTTTCGAGAACACCCCTTCGATATTCTCCCAGTCGAACCCGACCCGCGCGGCGCGCGTCTGCATCTTCTGCGCCCGCATCAGCGCGGGCAGCCCCGGCGCGTCCCGCACCGTGGATTGTCCGGCCTTCTCGCCGCGCTTGATCGTGTCCCACTGCCGCAGGACGGCGTCGGAATCCGCCAGCTTCGTCCCGCCGAAAACATGGGGATGCCTGCGGACCAGCTTCTCCGCCACGACGCGCGCGACCTCGTCGAAACCGAAACGCCCGGTCTCGGAGGAAATCTGGCTGTGCATCACGACCTGGAGAAGAAGATCGCCCAGTTCCTCGCAAAGCTCCGCGTCCTCCGCGCGGTCGATGGCCTCGACGACTTCGTAAGCTTCTTCCACGAGATCGGCGCGCAGGCTGGCGTGGGTTTGTTCGCGATCCCAGGGGCAGCCGTCCGGCGCCCGCAGCCGCGCGACGATCTCCCGCAATTCGAGGAGGGCGTCCATCAACCCACTCCCCGCGGCTTGTTCAGGACATCGCGCACCCGCTCGAGCTTCTCGCGTTCCGCACGGGAGAGGCTCGCCAGGCCGTGCTTGGATATTTTGTCCAGGAGCGGGTCGATGGAGGCCATGACGTCTTCCTCCTCCGGCGGCGGCGCCCGGCGGACCTTGCGCGGAGGGGGCGGAGGCTCGCGCCTGGGAGCGGCCCGCTGGAAGCGCTCGAAGGTAGGGAACCCGCGTGCGTAATCCATATAAAGAAACGCGCCCGCCGCGCTGCTCCAAAGGACGGCGAGTTCCGCCGTATCCCTCCCCGACAGCGCCTGGAGCGAGTAGATGGCGAGGAATATGAGCGCCAGCCACTTCACCTTGACGCCAAAGAAAAACTCAACCCCGGGGTAAATCGCCGCGAAAGCGAGGAAGATGGAAAAATTCAAGACTTGCTCGCCGCGATAGACGCTGGGAACCCAGATGCCGAGGGCCGAAAGCACGCAAGGGGGCAGGAGGAGCAGGACGAAAAAAAGGAGGATGAACGCGCGGCGCCCGATGAATTTCTCCACCTCCCTGCCGAACCACGCGAGGAGGAACATATCGACGGCGAACCAGATGCTCGGCTCGTTCAAAAAAGCATAGGTGGCGAACCGCCAGAACTGGAAGCCGCGAACCGCGTCCGAGCGGAAGAGGAGGGCGGAAGTGACGCCAAAGCGCGTCCCGGGCGAGACAAGCGCCAGCGCGGCCATCGCCCCGCAAAATAGGATGACCAGCAAGGTCGAGACGTGGAGGGGGTATTGCCCTATCCACCCGACCGGCCCGTAATCATCTGACTTCCTGAACCGGATCATGCTGGCGGTTCCGAGCATGGCAGACGCCGCGCGATAAAGCAAGGAGGAGGCGGGCATTGCTTCTTGGGCGGGGGGCTGTCACTCTCCGAGGCGATGCAATTCGTAAACCTGACGCGGAAGGTGGAGATCGGCGCGAATTGCTACTGCCTCACCGCGGCGGGGAAGAATATCGTGCTGGACTGCGGCATGCATCCCAAGGCCGACGGCGAGGAAGCCCTGCCGAACCTCGACCTGCTCGGCGAGGACGCGGTCGACGCCGTCTTCCTCTCCCACGCGCACCATGACCACCTCGGCTCGCTGCCCGTGCTGATGCGCCGCCAGCGCCGCGCATCCGTCCTCATGACGGACGCAACCCGCCGCCTCTCCGACATCATGCTTCACAACTCGGTCAACGTGATGTGCAAGAAACGGGAGGACGACGGCGTCACCGCTTACCCGCTCTTCACCCACCGCGACGTGGAGTCGGGCGCGAAACGCTGGCAAAGCTGTCCGCTCCGACACCCCTGCTCGCTGGAAGGCGAGCGGCTCAGGCTCGGCGAGAAGGAAGACGTGACCTTCGAGCTTTTCGAAGCGGGCCACATCCTCGGCTCGGCGGGCGTCCTCATCCGCGCCGAGGGAAAAGCCGTCTTCTACTCCGGCGATGTGAATTTCGAAGATCAGAGCATCTCGCGCGCGGCGCGTTTCCCGGAGGAACCGGTGGATGTGATGATCATCGAAACGACCAGGGGCGACCGCGCGACGCCTCCCGGCTTCACGCGCGAAGCGGAGGAGGCGCGGTTCGCGCAAGCCTTGCGAACCCGCCTGGAGCGCGGGGCCGCCGTCCTCATCCCCCTGTTCGCGCTGGGCAAAACGCAGGAGATGCTCGCCATGCTCCACAAATTCCGCCGCAAAGGGCGGCTGCCCATCGTCCCGGTCTATATAGGCGGCCTGAGCACGAAGCTGACCGAGATTTACGACAAGCTCGCTTCCTCCTCGCCCCGCCATCAGCCCGAGCTTCAATTGCTGCATTCGGTCGCCCCGTTCGTCCTGGCGGGGCGCGCCGCGGGCGAAACCCCCATCGGCAGAGGGAAAATCTACGGACTATCGAGCGGCATGATGACCGAGAAAACGCTCTCCAACGGCTTCGCACGGCGTATGCTCGGCAGCCCGGAACAGGCGCTCTTCTTCGTCGGCTACGCGGACCCGGATTCGCCCGCGGGAAAAATAAAGGCCGCCCGCCCCGGCGACAAGATCACGCTGGACCCCGCGTTTGCCCCGCAGGAATTGCGATGCGATGTCGAGGAATTCAACTTCAGCGCGCACGCCTCGCGGGAGAGCATCCTGGCGTATATAAACCGGATCGCGCCCAAAAAAATCATCCTGGTTCACGGCGACCCGGCGGCGGTGGAATGGTTCAGGCAAACGCTCTCCCAGAGCCTGCCCGGGAGCGAGGTCATCTGCCCGGAACCCGGCGTGCGCTTCGAGATTTAGCTAGCCCTTCTCCTGTTCGAGAATGTCGCTGATCGGCGACGGGGGGACTTCCATCATATCCAGCACGACGGCCTGGAGGAGCATCTGGAAACCGAGAATCATCGGGAGCATCGCAAGGGCCACGGTGCCAGCGCTCTGTTCGTGGCCCACCGCGATGTTCTGGCTCCAGCGGTACGCGCCGAACGCGCCGCCGCCGAAGAAGAGCAGGCTGCCGGTGATGAGGAAGATGGTGACAATGTTGATGTCGTAGATGAAATACCGCCACCAGATGCGGTGGAAGAAACCAGCGAGCAGTTTCATCGGGAAGGAGGTGAGCGCCTTGAACGGATTCAGAGAACTCGGCTCGTCGCCGTATTTGGCGGGGATGGGGATGTCAACGGCGACCGCGCGGACGACGTTGAGTTGCACGAGGAGGCTGATCTCGAAGAAATACCGCGAGTCGAGCAGGTGGAAATTGACGAGGCCGAGGGCGTTGCGGCGCACGGCGAAAAACCCGTTCGTCGGATCGGAGAGATGCCAGAAGCCGCTCGCCGCCTTGGTAAGAAGGGTGAGGCCGAAATTCCCGAACCGGCGCGTGGGGGGCATCGACTGCAAGGCGCGCAGGTCGTAAAAGCGGTTGCCCTTCGCGAAATCGGCCTTCCCCTTCGCGAGCGGGGCGATGAGCCTGCCGAGGTAGCGCGCTTCCATCTGCCCGTCGCTGTCCATCTTCACGATGATGTCCGCGCCGGCCTCCAGAGCGGCCTTGAAGCCGGTGATCGTGGCGCCGCCGACGCCTTGGTTTTTCTCGTGGAAGAGGATCTTCAGCTTCGGATGAACGAAGGATTTCTGAAGGAACGCGCCGGATTCCTCCGGGCACCGGTCGTCCACGACGATGACGTCATCGACCAGGTCGACAAGGGGACGCACGACGCCCTCGACCTGGTACCGCACGCGGTACGCGGGCAGCACCACCGCCACGCGCGGAGGACGTTGCGGTTCAAGCACCGTCATACCCGCGATACATATTCCGCATAGGTCATTATCTTAAACCCGGATGCCGTCAGGGATTCAAGCCTTTCGATGGTGCGGCCGCGGTTTATATAGAGCAGGGCGTTCAGGACGCGGTTGCCCCGCACGCCGCGGTTCATGACGCGCTCCTGCCGCGTGTCGACGTCGTAGGGGTGGAAATAACCGAGCACCGGCTCGCCCCGGCGCGCGAACGCCGCGAACCGGCTCCGGATGAACCCGAAGGGCAGGCAGCGGAAATACGTCCCCGCGCCGAGCGGCACTTCGAGCGGGCCGAACCGGGCGAGCGTGACGGGCAGCTCCAGCACGCCGTTGATCCGCCGGGGTTTGTTGGTGAAGCCGGGCCAGCCGTGCAACGGATTCCGCGCGGGCAGCACGGAACTGGAATATTGAAAACCGAGACCGGCCAGGACTTCGTAGGCCCACCGGGTTTTTTCCGTCAAGGAAAGGATGGGCGCGCGGAAGCCCTTCACCTCCCCGGCGTCGCGGAGGGCGTCGAGATTCCGCGAGAGATCGTCGCGCAATGAGGCCGGCGTGTATTCATCCAGGGGGAGATGGCGGTGGGTATGGCAGCCGATCTCGTGCCCTTCGGCGGCGATGGCACGCACGGTTTCGGGAAATTTTTTCGCCACTTCGCCGACGACAAAAAACGTGGCCTTCATCTTATGCCGCCGCAGGAAGGCGAGGTAAATCTCCGCCAGCTCGGGAAGCGGCGTGAGCCGAAAGACGCGAGCCGGGTTTGCCGCCTGGAATTCCTCCAGATCAACGCTGAACAGAAAAACGGCCATCACTCAAAGCGCCGGAAGGAAGCGTTCACGCCGGGCGGGAGGGCGAAATCCGGCGCGGCGTTTTGATACACCATGCCGATGAGACTGTCGCTGCGGAAGGGCGCGGGCAGCCGCAGGGCCTCCAGCGTTTTCAAGCCGAGATAAATCAGCCGCCACGGAATGGGGATGAACCGGACCTCTCTTTCCTTCCGCGCGGCGATGCGCCGGATGATGTCGCGCAACGGGACTTTTTCCGGGTACGCGGCGGTTACGGGAAAAGCGGGAACCGGCGTCTCCCTTTGGCAGAGGAGGAACACGAACCGGGCGAGGTCTTCATCGTGGACGAGATACTGCGGGTAGGAGCCGTCGCCAATCATCGGCAGCAGCTTCCCGGCGCCGGCGGCCCGCTCCAGCGCGGCCATCATGCCGCCCGGCTTCGCGCCGTACACCAGCCCGGGACGCACCGCCGCGCAACCCATTTGGAGCGCCGCGTTTTCGGTCAGCGTCTTGGCCTTGCCGTAAAGCGACCGGCACCCCGCGAACGCGCTGACCGAAGAGATGAACACCGCGCGGGAAACCCCATGTCGCCGGGCTGTTTTCAACAGGCGGACGCTTCCGTCCACGTTGACCCGCCGCATCTCTTCCCAGCCCGCGCTTCGGAAGTCGTAGGCGCAATGCACCAGGGCGTCCACGTTGCCCCACGCGATCTTTTCCGGGTCGGCGTTCAAATCCCACCCCGCGCGCCGGTTCAAGTGCAGGACCTCCCATCCTTGCGCTTCGAAATGGCGCGCGATCGCCGAACCCACGTACCCCGTCGAACCAGTGATCGCGCAACGCATGGCTACAACTCCGCGCTCAAGTGCGCGATGCGATGCGCGTTGGCCATGACGCTCAGCGTTATCGTCGTCGCCGGGATGCTCGGGAAAACCGACGCATCGACGAAATGCACGCGTTCCAGACCGGGAATCCTCCCGAGCTTGTCCGTCTCGAAACCCCGCGGGCGCTCGCGCATCGGGAACGTGCCGCCGGAATGATAGCTGCGGCCCGGCTCCGCGAATTGAAGCCCGGGCAAGGCGGGCAAGCCGCCCAGCGGCAATGCGTTCGCCGTCAGCTTCAAGCCCGCGCGGATGCCGGCCCAGAGCGCGCGCCGCTTCGGCTTCGGCTCGACCTTCAACAAAGGGCGCGGAGACCTTTGCAGCGTCACCTCTATCTCCGACGAATCGTCCGAATGCAGGAAGCCTTGCAGCACGAGCAGCCTGCCGAGAATTTCCTCCGAGGCCCGGCGGTTCCACAGGACGAACTTGAGCGGCGTTTCAAGCAGCGCCCGCTTCAGGAAATCGCTGTAGGTGAAGACTTCGAGATGCACCAGCCGTTTGCTGACGGAGGGGGCGTCGATTTCGAGGAACGATTGCGCCATGGAATGAAGCGCCTCGCTCTGCACGCCGCGCGTCCGGTGCAAGCGGAAAAACGGGTAGATGAAATACTGGCTGTCGAGCATCCGCACCGGAACATCGTACGCGCCGAGCGAATTCAACGCCAGATACGCATTCGGCAAAATGCCGCACCCCGCGAAGACGCGCTCCGCCTCGTGGACGGAATCCTGCGTATGAATCTTCACCCCGCCCGCGTGCGGCTCCAGTCTTTCAACGACCTGTCCCGGGATGTAGGAAACCTTCCCGCTCTCGAGCAAGGCGTCGAGCGTATGCGCCGCCGAATAGATGAGCGAATACGGGCACCCGTAAAGACAGCGCCCGCAATAGACGCACGCGTGGCGCCTCGCGTCGCCCGAAGCGCTCGCCGCCATCCGCGAACGACCGAAGAAAATGCCGGCCTTCTTCAGCGCGGGGCGATGCCGCGCCATGTCTTCCAGAAAACGCGCCGCCTGCGCCGAAGGGCGGAACGGGTCGTCGCGCTCCGTATAGGATGGCAGCGTCTCTTCCAGATCATCCCGCACGCCGGCGGACGGCATGAAATCCAGCACCGCGCGGTAGTGCGGTTCGAGATCGGCGATGCGGATGGGCCAATCCGCGATATCCTCCGCGCGGTACGGCAGGAGCGACGCGCCCCAAACGCTGCTCAGCCCGCCGCGCGCCATGGAATAATGAAACCCCTCCCCTTCCTTCAAGGGCCGTTCCACGTCCCGGTACGGGTAGTCCGAGCCATAGGAAAGCTTTACATGGATTTTTCCCTGTCTCGATTTCTGGTCGCCGCCGCGCAATGTTTCGAGGTCCCGCGCGTCCCAATCCTCCGGCTCCTGCCGCGAGACGCGCCGAAGGACCTCCTGTCTCTCCGGCTCCAGCGTGCGACCCGCATCCAGTATGGTCACGCGCCTGCCGCGCGCGACGAGGGCCGTCGCCGCGGAAAGAGCCGCGGGGCCGGAACCGAGGACGTAAAACATTACCTGGCCTCCTTTTTTCCAAGCCACATCTCCAATAGCAGCAGGATCGTGATAAAATGCAGGAACAATACGAACGAGAATTCGTTCTGCACATAGCGGTTGACCTCCAGCGTATGAACTACGGCGACCGTAAGGTTGTTGCCAAAACTATACGAGTAAATCAGGAGGTCCAGCAACGCGAGGAGAAGAAGCCTGCCTTTCATTGCGAATGCGCATAATACAAGCGCCCCCGCGAGAAGAAATACATGCAGGAAGCGGATTATATGGATCACGAGAATCATCACGGGCGCGTTCCGAAGCTGGCGCGCGCCCGTCGCCTGGCTGCAAAGCGAGGACCATCCCCTTATCAATGGCGAGTAATTCAGATTGCCGTTCAGGATTTCCAGCGACTTCTTATATTCCTCGGCCACATTTATCGGGCCCGTCCTGTACATCGAACTGCTGAACGAATAAAACACCCCTATTTGCACCAGGACTTTCTTTGTCATGGCAAACGGCTTTCTCAAGGCGGTGCGCACGTAGTAGTATTTAAAGAAGCCCGCCAGTTCATCCGGATGGCCTTCGAAATGCCGCGTTATCTCGTCGCAAATGGAATGCTCGTAGATCAGGTAATCAGGATCGAACCCAAGCGTGCGGCGGCCCGGCTTCGACTTTTCAATCTCGACGGAAAGCGATGCGGCCGTGGCGGCGAGCCACGCCCTGTCATACGGGACATCGGCGTGGTTGGCGACATCCGAAAGCATCTGGTCGTGAATGAGATTCGCGTGCATGGCGAAAAGCAGCTTCGGCAGAAAGACTCCGCTCGAAGAATCGGTGCGCTCCAGGACCTTCTCCGGATACAGGAGCAGGCCGGCGCTTAGCCCGACGGACACCATGGCTATCAGCAACTTTCTAAGTAAGGATTCTCTGGCTACAACCAGCGAATAACCGACGGGGAGACAACAAAATACGACGCTGAAGCCCCAGGCGGGTTTCAACATATAAAGCAACACCGCGTCGAAAATGAGGACAACGCCCAGGAAAAACGGCGTGCGCTCCTCGCGGCGCGTGAGCAAGACGCAATTCCCCGCGACGCTCAGCGCCGCGAAAAAAGGGAAAACCGCTTCGGGGCGTATCCTGTGTTCATAGACGATGGGCCAGTTAAAAAACAGGTATATGGCCGCCAGTCCCAGCCCCATGCCGGAATGAACCCAGGACGGGACAGCCGGACGGACCACGAAACGCCTGGCGCGGATCCATGCGAAAAGCAGCAACCCGCCGGTCAGAAGCCCCATGACGTGCTGGAGAATCGCAACCACGCGAAAATCCCCTCCGCCAATCCGCAGGATGAACCATACAAACGCCGGGTAAACAAATCCCCGCCCGTTGGAAAGAATAAACCCGCGTCCGAGAAATTCCGAGAGAACGGGACTGATATAGCCTCCCAAGTCCTTGTCCGCGAAAGGCGCGAGCGGCAGGCCGGCAAATCTCTTCGCGGCGGCTCCCAGGAAAATAGCCGCCAGGAGAACGAAGTAAGCAATCCTCTTGTTGCGCGTCCCCATGTCTAGTGTGTTCGTTTTTGGAGAATCCGTATCCGGTTTTGAAGGAAGTCCATATTCCTCGGATAGACCCAGTTCGGAAACGGAGGGGACTCCAGGTCGAATACGACATCGTAGGGATATTTGCCATCGACCAGGTCCTTGTAATACGCGCGGACACGCTCGTCGCTCGTCCACTCGTAGGCAAACGAGTCAACGGCTATGTAGGCGGGATTTCTCTTCACCAGGCTCGCCTCCGTGAAGTCGTCCTCGTTCACATGCCCTTCCTTCTCTTCCAGGCGCTCGGAGACCCACGGGTTGTCGCCGAATATCTTCGCGAAAAGGGCGCCTCTCTCGTTGGACTTCGGCGCGGACTGCTCCGCCACTTTTACTTCGGGGAGTTTATTCCAGCTCGGGCAGGCGTCCGTCGATTCGATGGAGCTTCCGGCCGGTATATGCTGCCGCACCCAGGTTTGCGCGGCCATCCTGGGATCATCCGCGAAACGGACGCCGACGAAGAAGGATGCGATGCAGTTGTATACAATCACCGGCGCCAGGGTAATGCCTATCGCTAGCGGTTTCCCTTCAAAAAAGCGGAGGCATGGCCCCGCGGCGAGGAGCAGAAAGGGAACGACCGGCAATACAAAGCGCGTCTCGAGCCGCGCGAAGGAACCGATCTTGACATAATATAGCATGCAGACGGCGGCGAGCAGAAGAAAACCCTTGGAACCGCGTCCGGCGATCGCGGAAATCAAGACGGCGACGCCGATCCAAACCGCGCCGGGCCAGCCGAGGATTTCCGGGATGATGCCGATAAAAGCGCCGTAACCATGCCCGGTCTGTCCGCTATACCGCGGCGTGACCGTGTAGTTATACATGAAGTCCGCCGCGAACTTATGCCAATCCAGGACGGCAAACGGACATCCTATAACAAAACCGGCGGGAACCATCGCGACGCCGTAAACAAGCCTTCTGTCCAGCAAGGAGGCCTTGTTGATGGAGAGCCTGAGGAAGTGGGCGGCGGGAATGGCGATCCCTATGGCGAGAGCGTTGTACTTCGCGGCCGTGGAGAGGCCGGTCAGCAATCCCGCGAGAAGATAATCCGGGAGCGTGTTCCTAACAAGTATCCGCCGGCTGAAGAACAGCGACAGCAACATCCAGAACAGCATCGGCGAGTCCGCGGTCAGGTAGTGATTGAACTCTATAAATCCCGCGCTCGTCGCGAAGAGCAGCGCCGTGACGCGCGCGGCGAACAGGCCGAAGAATTCGCGGCTTATTGAAAACGCCAGGGAGACGCTCCCGAGGAAAAGCGCCAGCGCCAGGAACCGGGACCCAAGCAGCTTCGCCTCGTTCCAGGAGACATCCTCGTGTTTTCTGAACGGCTTCCAGTGCCTGTCGTTCAGGGCTTCGAGCACGTGGACCGGCGCAACGACGAGAACGAAATTGACGTAGGTGTCGAAAGGGGGCTTCGTGAAAGTCGAGGGTTCAAAAGGAGGCTTCCCTTTATGAAAGAGCGGGCGGAGCGCCATCTCGTCGGCGTTCCAGCACTCGACCCTGCCCCAGTTTATGCCCTGGAGGGTGAATGCCGCCGCGAGCGCCAGCGCGGCCAATAGCCACCGGTCCACGGGGAATCGCCCAATTTCTCGAATGCGATGCCATGCGATTTCCACGGGTGGTGGAAACTTTGCGGCTGACAGCCGCCGCCCGCAAGGAGAATTAGCCGAAGATCGAGCTCGTCCCTATTCCACCTCGTCGCCGGCGTCGGTCAGTTTTACCATCGGCAGCTTTTCCTCTTCGGCGCTTTCGACCTGCGGGTGGATGACGTCTTCGAGCCGCTTCTTGAGCGCCAGGTATTCGGGCGAGATGAATTGGGCGGCGGACCGCGGGCGGGGCACGGGGTTTTCTATGAATTCGACGACCCGGCCCGGGTTCGTCCCCAGGACGAGGATGCGGTCCGCGAGGTAGGCGGCCTCATCCAGGTCGTGCGTGATGAAGAGGATGGTGACATCCACCTTCTTCCATATTTGGAGGAGGTAGGCTTGCATCTGGCACCGTGTCTGCGCGTCGAGCGCGCCGAACGGTTCGTCCATGATGAGGATGCGCGGGTTGTTCGCCAGAGCGCGGGCGATGGCCACGCGCTGCTTCATGCCGCCGGAAAGTTCGTGCGGATACGAGTCCTCGAATTTCGAAAGGCCGACCATGTCGAGCCATTGCCGGGCTTCGGCCTCGGCGGTGCTGTGCGAATCGCCGCCCATTTGCAGGCCAAACATGACGTTGCGCTTCACCGTCAGCCACGGAAAGAGCGTGTATCCCTGGAAGACCATTCCGCGGTCGCGGCCCGGGCCGCAAACTTCGTGGCCGTCGAGGAGGACTTCGCCGCCGGTGGCTTCGTCCAGGCCCGCGACGATGCGGATGAGCGTCGATTTTCCGCAGCCGGACGGGCCGATGACGCAGATGAATTCCCGCCGGTGGACGTCGATTGAGACATCGCTCAAGGCGACATGTCCGGCGTCGTCCGCCCCGAACGTCTTCTGAAGCCGCCGGACGCTCAGGATGATGGGCCGCTCTTTGATGCGGCGGAACCGTGCGGCGACTTCGGGCGCCTGCTCGCGGTAGTCGGGAAGTTTCAGTTCGCTCAACATCGTTTAAATCTCCACCGCCACGGACGCGGGCTTCGGGTCGAACGCGGGCATCCATGCCCTCTTCTTTTTTCCGACGCGCGCCTTGCGTTTCCACGGGAACAGGAGGCCGCCAAGCCAGGCGAAGAAGAAATCCATGGAGAAGCCGATGATGCCGATCATGACGATGGCGGCATAGACGTTGGGAAAATTGCGATACCGCGCCTGCTGGTTGATGAAATACGTGATGCCCGACATGGCGCCGACCACCTCTGCGACGATGAGATACGTCCACGCCCAGCCCAGCAGGATGCGCATGTCCGTGTAGATGTCCGTGATGGAGGCGGGGATGATGACGCGCCAGAGCAGCTTCCAGTTGGAAGCGCCGAGCGTCTGCGCGGCTTCGACGAGCGCGGGATCGACCTTGCGGACGGTATTTGCGATAACGAGCACCTGTTGGAAAAACGTGCCGATGAAGATGATCGCGATCTTCGGCCCGTCGTCGATGCCGAGGATGGCGACGCAGAGCGCGCCGAACGCGGGCGCGGGGAGGTAGCGGAAGAATTCGATGAACGGCTCCTGGAGTCTCGCGAAAAACCGGTATGTGCCGCTGAGAACGCCGAGCGGCACGCCCAGCAGCGACGAAATGAAGAAGCCCCAGAAGATCGTGCTGATGCTGTGCCCGAGGCTCTCGTGCAGCCACGGCTCATTCGGGAGGCGCGGCGGGGTCTTGAACGCGGTGTAAAACGCTTTCGCGACGGCGCCCGGCGGGGCCAGGTAAACCGGGTTCACACGGCAACCCTTTGCCGGTTCCATTTTTTGCGCGCGCATCTTCGCGTTCTCGCTCTCGAAGTCGGCGCGCGGGACGTCCATGCCCTCGGAGAAATAATCCACGTCGCCCGCGGAAGTTATATGGACCAGCGGGCGCCACACGAACGGGACATAGCTCACGAACGCCCATAAACCCAGGGGCAAAACGAAGGAAAGGATGGTGAGAAGGAGCTGCCGCCTGCGCGGCAGCTCCCTCTTCAATCCAAGCCAGTCTTTATTTGCGACGGGCGCCCGCGAGGCCATTTTTTTAGAGACTCTTCACTATGCCCGGCGCGACGTAGTCGTCCGCCTTCTGCGACTCTTTGTAGACCTTGTTGTCGAGGTTGAACTTGTTGCCGATCTCCAGCGAACCGTAGATCGACATCAGCCCAGGGGCCTTCTTCATCGCGGTCTTCGCTTCCGCCACCGTCAGGAAATGCGTGCCCGGGACGTTCTTCGCGTAATCAGCGGGATCGGCGCCGACCTTTGCCGCCATGATCTTGACGGCGTCATCCCTTGTCTTCGGGTCCATGAGGTAATCGACGCATTTGTAATAGACCTTCACGACCTTGGTCCAATCCTCCTTGTGCTCGCCGAGACTGCTCGGGTTGACTTCCAGCACGTCGAAGATGAGGCCCTTGGCCTGGGCGCTCGTGAAGAGCTTCTTCGACCCCGCGACCTGCTTCAGCGCCTGCCCGGAGACGGGATACCACGCGCCGACCGCGGCCACCTGCCCGGAGGCGAGCGTCTGCGGAGTGTTGTTGGTGGGCGTGGGGACGAGCGTCACGTCGTCCTGCGTCATGCCGTTTTCCTTAAGCGCCTGCAACAGGAGCAGATGTTCGACGAGGCCGATCTCGACGCCGATCTTCTGCCCTTTCAGCGCTTTGATGGAATCGACGCCCGGTTTGCCTACGATCATGTCGCTCCCCTCGCTGTAGTCGATGAGCGCGATGAATTTGCCCTTGGCGCCTGTCGCTCCGGCGCCGAGCGCGTCGGTGGCGACGATGCAATCCGCGTCGATCTTCCCCGCGGAATAGGCGTCGATGGAAGCGAGGTAGTCGAACCAGACCATCTCGACATCCACGCCCGCGTCCTTGAACCACCCTTTTTGCTTGGCGACTTCGAACAGGGTGTACCCCGGCCAGTCGGAGTACCCGATCTTCAATGGCGCCGCGTTGGCCGCTCCGGCGGCGGCCAGCAGGCCCGCCGTCATGATGCTCAATACTCTGTTGATCTTCATTTTGTCTTTCTTTGGTTGCTGCATTTGCGGGGAGAGTTTTTTTAAAAAAGCGGGCGTAGCGCCTGGCTGGTCATTTCTTTTTCTTCTTGCGGGGCGTTTCGTAGGGGGGAGGCGGAAGTTTCGTCGGGGGTTTGCCGCCGAGCTTGTTTTCGTTAACGAGAGCGGCCATCACGTCCATAATGGCGCGCACGCCGACGAGCGCGGTCATGTCGCTCGGGTCGTACGACGGGGCGACTTCGACGACCTCCATGCCGCACAAGCCTTCCCGCGCGACGAGGCGCAGGAGTTTCAACACTTCGCGCGGCAGGAAGCCGCCCGGTTCGGGCCAGCCGGTGCCCGGAACGAAGCCGGAGTCGAGCGAATCGACATCGAAGCTGAGATAAACGGCTTTCGCCCCTTTCCACGCCACGTCGAGCGCGATCTCCGCGGCGCGTTCGACGCCGATCTCGCAGATGTCGTCGATGGTCAACACGGTGGTGCCGCGCTCGCGCCCAACCTTGACTCCGGGCCGCGGCGCCTGCCAGCCGCCGATGCCGAGCTGCACGAGATTGACGGGCGGCGCGTTCGGGATGTTCGTCGCGTGGAACCACGGCGTGGTGTGCATGCGTTCGTCCATGTCGGTCTCCTGCGTGTCGACATGGCGGTCGATGTGGATGATGCCGACCGGCCCGTCGATATACGGGGCGATGCCTCGCACGTCGGGATAACCGATGGAATGATCCCCGCCGAGCATGATCGGAAAGACGTTGTTGGAGCGGACGTGGGCTACGGCGCGCGAGATTTGGTCGAAGCCCTTTTCGATATTGGCGATGGTGAAGACATCGCCGAGGTCGCAAAGTTTCATCGACTCGCGCAGATCGACTCCCATCTCGTAGTTATAAGTGCCGTAGAGCGCGGAGATGCGCCGGATGCCTTGCGGGCCGAACCGCGTGCCGCTCCGGTAGGTGGCGCCGATGTCGAAGGGGACTCCGATGATGGCGGCGTCGTACTGCGAGACTTTGTTTACGTCCTCCAGGTAATGGGACTTGATGAAGGTGTTGATGCCCGCGAAGTGAGGCAGTTCCCCGCGTGCAAAGGTGGAGATGGTGCGGTCTTTCACCGAAGGCGCGGCCTCCAGGCCGTACGCGAGGCAGCGGTCCACTTCGTCCTTCCAGCCTTTCGCGCCGAGTTCCTTTTCGCGCTGCTTGGCCCACGCACCCTGGCGGATCGCCGGGTCGAAGACTTCGGGATGCGGATGGCCGGGCGGAACCTGTCCCGCGCCGCCGTAGTCGGGGTGCGCGACCGGCTTCCAGGGATACCCTGCCGGATGTCCCGCGTGCGGATGATGCGAACTCGGCAGGTGCGGATACGGCTGGCCGCTCTCCGCGTGGTGATGCTCTTTTTCCTCGAGGTGCGCCAGGCCGTGCTGGGCTTTCTTCGAGGCGGAACGGACTCGCCGGACCATGTTTTTCTTCGAATGCGAATGGCCAAAGCCCATGTCTTGCTGCTCCTTTTAGACGGTGAGGTGTTTACGGATGACTTCTTCGTTCAGGTTGGCTATCGGTCCGCTCGCGACCGCGGCGCCGCGGTCCATGATGTAGAAGCTGTCGCCGAGAGCCTTTGCGAAATCGAGGTATTGCTCGACGAGGAGGATGCTCATCTCGCTCCGCAGTTTCGCGATGGTCTCGCCGATCTGGTCGATGATGTTGGGCTGGATGCCCTCCGTCGGCTCGTCGAGGATGAGGACTTTCGGCCGCGTGAGCAATGCGCGCCCGATGGCGAGTTGCTGCTGCTGGCCGCCGCTGAGGACGCCGCCCTTGCGCTCCAGCATCTCCTTCAAAACGGGGAAGAGTTCATAGACGCGGTCGAATCGCCCGTTCGCCTTGTGGCCGCAGGCGATCTGGCCGATCTTGAGATTCTCGAGGACGGTCAGGTGCGGGAAGATGTCGCGGCCTTGCGGGACGTAACCGATGCCACGGCGGGCGCGCTTGTCGGAACTGAGCTTCGAGATTTCCTCGCCGGCCAGGGCGACGCCGCCGCCGCTCAGCTTCACGAGACCCATGACGCTCTTGAGGGTGGTCGTCTTGCCGACGCCGTTGCGTCCCATGAGGCAGACGACCTGGCGCTCGGGAACCTCGAGGCTCATGCCGCGCAGGATGCGCGAGCCGCCGTAATGGACATCGAGGTTTTTGACTTCGAGGATGTTCATGCGCGGGCCTTGCTCCGGCCGAGATAGACCTCGATGACCTTCTCGTTGTTCTGCACGTCGTCCACGGTTCCTTCGCATAGAACCGCGCCCTGGTGCAGCACGGTCACCTTCGTCGCGATCTGCCGGACGAAGAGCATGTCGTGCTCGATGACGATGATGCTGTGCTTGCCCGCCAGGCTCAGGAGCAGTTCGCCGGTGCGCACGGTTTCCTCGTCGGTCATGCCCGCGGCGGGTTCGTCCACGAGGAGGAGCTTCGCGTTTTGCGCCAGCAGCATGCCGATCTCCAGCCATTGCTTCTGGCCGTGCGCCAGCGTGCCGGCCTTCACGTCCGCTTTGTTCGCGAGGTTGATGGTTTTCAGTATCTCGTGGATGCGGTCGCGCTGGGCGGGCGTCACGCGGGCGAAAAGCGCGTTGAAGACTCCCCTGCTCCCTTCCAGCGAAAGAACGAGGTTTTCGAAAACGGTGTGGTCGACGTAGACGGTGGGCGTCTGGAATTTGCGGCCCACGCCGAGCCGGTAAATCTGGTATTCGTTCAAATCGGTCAACTCCGTCTTTTCCTCGAACTTGATCGACCCCGTATCCGGCTTGGAGCGCCCGGTGATGAGGTCGAGAAACGTCGTCTTGCCCGCGCCGTTCGGGCCGATGACGGTGCGCAACTCCCCCTTGTCCATGTAGAAGTTCAGGTTGGATATCGCCTTGAACCCCTGGAAGGTCTTGTTCACGTCTTCCGCCGCGAGGATGAATTCTTTCATACGCTCTCCGCCTCCGCTTCGACGGGCGCGGGCGCGGGCGCGGCGGGCTTGGCCGGTTCTTCCTCGCGCTTCGGGCGGCTGAGCGCCGCGCGAATCTGCGCGGGGAGGCCGACGATCCCCTTCGGCATGAAGAGGACTGAAAAGATGAAAAGGAGGCCTTCCAGCATGAGCCAGTAGTCCGGGAACGCCCGGTTCGCGTAGTTCTTGAAGGCATTGACGATCACCGCGCCGATGATGGGGCCGACGAGCGTGCCGCGTCCGCCCACCGCCACCCATACGACCGCTTCCAGCGATTTGACCGGCTCCATCTCGCTCGGGTTGATGATGCCGACCTGCGGCACATAGAGCGCGCCGCCCAGGCCGGCGATCATGGCGCATACGACGAAGACGAAGAGTTTGAAGTTCGCCGCGGCGTACCCGGAGAAAAGCACCCGGTTCTCGCTGTCGCGGATCGCGCGCTGCACCTTGCCGAACTTCGTCGTCGTGAGCCAGCGGGAGAAAAGATAGACGCCGAGCAGCAGGAGCGCCGAACTGATATAGAGGGCGCGCTGGGTGGCCGCGCTGCGCAGGTCGTGGCCAAGAAGGAATTTGTAATCGGTAAGGCCGTTGTTGCCGCCGAAGGTGAAGTCATTCCTATAGAAGAGCAGGCACGCGCCGTAGGTGAGCGCCTGGGTCAGGATGGAGAAATAGACGCCCTTGATGCGCGAGCGGAAGGCAAGGAACCCGAAGACGAGCGCCAGCAAGCCGGGAACCAGCGCCACGGCGCCGAGCGCGAACCAGAAGTGTTTGAACGGAACCCAGTGCGGCGGCAGTTTTGGATAGCCGAGGAAGACCATGAAGTCGGGAAGATCGCTGTGGTACTGGCCGAGCTTGCCGATAAGGAGCATGAGGTGCATGCCGAACGCGTACCCGCCGAGCGCGAAGAAAAGGCTCTGCCCGAGACTGAGCAACCCGGTGTAACCCCAGAGCAGATCGACGCTGATCGCGAGGACGCCGAACGTCAGGAATTTCCCGTAGAGGTTGAGGGAAAAATTGCTGAGGTGAAAGAAGCTCTCCTCCGGCGGCAGGGCGTTCAGCAAGGGCGCCACGACGATGACGACGAACGCCACGAGGGCCCCGAGGGATGTTTCGCGTTTCGTCATCCTTCGAGACTGCGGCTTTTGGTCACGAACAGCCCGGCGGGCCGCCATTGCAGGAAAAGGATGATCATCGCGAGCACCGTGATCTTGCCCATGACGGGGCCGATGAACGGCTGGAGCGTTTCATCGATCATGCCGATGCCGAGCGCGGAGCAGATGGCGCCCACGATATTCCCAACGCCTCCGACGACGACCGTCATAAAGCAATCGACGATATAATGCTGGCCCATGCTCGGACCGGTGTTGTCGATCTGCGAAAGGAACGCGCCCGCGAGTCCGGCCAGGCCCGAGCCGAGGGCGAAGGTCATCATGTTCACGCGCTCGGTGCGGACGCCGATGCACGCAGCCATGTCGCGCTTCTGCATGACGGCGCGGATGAGCAGCCCGAGCGGCGTCTTCGTCAGCACGAGCCACGTCCCGATGACGATGACGACGGCGAACCCGATGACGAAGAGGCGGTTGTAACCGAAGATCACGTCGTGGAAGGTCATGTTCCCGCTGAGCCATCCGGGCGAATTGACCTGGACGTTCGCGGCGCCGAAGACGAGGCGGAAGGATTGTTGCAGGACGAGCGAGACGCCCCACGTCGCGAGAAGCGACTCCAGCGGCCTGCGGTAAAGAAACTGGATGACCGCGCGCTCGAGCAATAAGCCCACCAGGGCCGCGCAGAGAAAAGCGACGGGGAGGGAAACAAGAAAATAGCTGTCGTACCGGGCGCCGGAAAGATTCAGGCCCGGGAGGTTGATGCTGAAGCCGAACGGGGAAAGCGCCAGGCCAGCGCCGAAGACATTCTGGACAACGTAGGTCGCGTACGCGCCGACGGCGATGAACTCGCCGTGCGCCATGTTGATGACCCCCATGAGGCCGAAGGTGATCGCCAGGCCGAGCGCCACGATGAGCAGGATGGACCCGAGGCTTAACCCGCGGAAGAGCGTGCCGTAGAAGTTCGACCAACTGATGTAGGTGTCGATCTGCTTCAACGCCGCGCGCGCGCCTTTAACGTTGGGCGAACCGGGATTCTCCGCGATGGTGGAGAGAAGCTTATAGCTGCCGATGGAGTGGAGATCGCCCAGTTGCCGGATCGCCGCCGCTTGCGTTGCGGGGTCGTTCAGGTTGATGAGGGCCGCCGCCTCATCCAGCGCATTGCGGACATCGACGTCTTTCTCCAATGGCCGGCGGGCTTCCAGCAGCGCGAGATACGCTTTTTTCTGGGACATCCCCAGTTTCATGACCGCCGAACGCCGCGCCTGCGGATCGGGATCGGCGAGCGCGAGCATGTCCAGCGCCGTCTGGATAACGCGCCGCAGCCGGGCGCTCGTGTCCACGGCGTTCAGGTCGGAACTGACGAAGAGAACGGGCTTGCCCGCCGGGTCTTTGAGCAACTCGCCCGTGTCGATGCGGAAGGCTTTCGATTTTCCATCCGCATCGGTGGCGTCGTCGAGGATGTAGGCGATTTTGGCCGCGCCCGAATCGTAAAGATAGACCCCGCCTTCGCGCCAGGCGATGAGGCCCTTCTTGAGCGTGGGCGCAGCGGGGAGCTGGGCGGTCAGCTTGATCTGGTCGTCGTCGCTGGCGGCGCCGATGGCCTGGGCCAGCAGGCTTCTCGCCTCGGCGTCGGTGGCGGCGCGGACGAACCCGGGCGCAATCGCCAGCAACAGGCAGAGGAGAATTTTTTTCAACATCTCAAAAAGAAGGGGCGGGGTTCTTTTCCCCCGCCCCCTAGGTTCTTTTTTATTGGTTCGTGGCGAGGCTCATTGACCCTTCATGAATGTCCCCTTGAGGAAGGGTTCGCCATACACCTGCTTGAATTCCTTCAGGATCTTGAACTGCCCGTTGGCCTTGGTCTCGCCGACATAGACGTTCTTGGTTACGTGATGATTCTTCTGCACCGTCGTTTTGCCGCCAGGGCCGTCGAAGGTGATGTCGCCGGACTCGAGGACTTCGCGCACTTTGTCCACGTCGAAGGATTTCGCCTTCTCGACCGCGGCCTTCCAAAGATAGACGCCGTCATAGGAGAGCACCATCGGGCTGCACGTGACGCGCTTCTCCTTTTTCACTTCGGCGGGCGCGTCGTTCTTAAGCCACTCGGCCCAGTTCGCCTTGAACTTCTTGTTGGCCGCCGTGTCCAGCGACATGAAATAGCTCCAGCAACCGAGCTCGCCCACGAGGTTTTTCGTCGGCAGGCTGCGCAGTTCGTCCTCGGAAAGGCTGAGGGAGACGACCGGGCAATCCGCGGCGGAAAGGCCGGAATTCGCGATCTCCTTGAAGAACGGAACGTTCGAGTCGCCGTTGATCGTGTTGATGACGCAGGCGTCGCCGCTGGCGGCGAACTGTTTGATGTCGGCGACGATCTGCTGGTAGTCGGTGTGGCCGAACGGCGTGTATTTGCCGGCGGAAATGACCTTGCCGGAATCGTCCTTGCGCAGGCCGCCGCCGATGTTCTCCAGCGGGATGCCCTTGGAGCGGAGATACTCCAGCAGCACGAGGTTCGTGGTCTGCGGATATACGTAGTCGGTGCCGACCAGGTAGAACTTCTTCTTACCCTGTTCAAGCAGGTAATCGACCGCCGGGGTGGCCTGCTGGTTCACGGCCTCCGCGGTGTAGAAGATATTCTTGGAGAGTTCCTCGCCCTCGTATTGCACGGGGTAGAAGAGCATGCCGTTATCCTTCTCGAAAACGGGCAGGCAGGACTTGCGGCTGACGGAAGTCCAGCAGCCGAAGACGACGGCGACCTTGTCCTGTTCGAGGAGCCGCTTCGCGAGCGTCGCGAAGGTGGGCCAATCCGAACCGGGATCGACGATGACCGGCTCGATCTTCTTTCCGAGAACGCCGCCCTTTTTGTTAATCTCGTCAAAGGCGAACAGGAGAATGTCGCGGAGCGAAGTCTCGCTGATGGCCATGGTGCCGCTGAGATCGTGAAGGACGCCGACTTTGATGGTGTCCTCCGCGGCCTTGCTCTTGAGCGGGGTGGCGAGGATGGCCAGGGAAGCGAGTAGGGAGCCGAATAAACGAGACGATTTGATCATGTCGATGGAATGGGTTTTTTTGAGGTTGATGACTGCTGCGAAGCCGCTCGACAGCAAAAGCCTTGCCATGCCGCGCGACTAAAAAATGAGCCGTTTATAATCCTCTTGCTTCCAGCCGATTAAAATTATTCCAGCGCTCGCGTTTTCCTGATGCCCCCGAAACGGCGCGCGTAAAATTTCGCCACGGTGCGCACTCCGTATGCCCGAAAAGCACCAGCCTTGCCAAGGAGACGCCAGCCCGGCATTAGTTCGAAGATGAAGGCGCACGCCCGTTCCCTGTTCCTGGCCGCCGCGCTGGCGCTCGTGTGCGTCTGCCTTTACCTGCCGATGTTGCGAGCGGACTTCTGCTGGGATGCGCGCCCGACCATCCTCGCCAACGCTTATCTGCACGATACGCGCCACTTCGCGGACATCCTCACCTTGCGGGTGATGAGCCGGGACGTGCTGGATAACAACCGGCCCGTCTTCCTGTTCTCCGCCCTGCTGGATTGGACGCTTTGGGGAACGAATCCCTTCGGCTTCCATCTTACGAATATCCTGCTGCACGCGATCGTCACGGCGCTGCTCTTCGCGTTGCTCCTGCGGCTTCTTGGAGGATCGCCCTGGCCGTCGTTCTTCGCCGCGCTTCTTTTTGCCGTGCATCCGCTGGCGTGCGAGCCGGTGGCGGAAGTCAGCTATCGCAAAGACCTGCTCTCCGCCGCGTGCATCCTTGGCGCGCTGCATCTCGCCGTTGCTTTCCAGCCGCGGCTGACCGCAAGAAACGCGGCGCTCGCTATTTTTTGCGCGCTTCTTCTGTTCCTGGCCGTCGGCGCCAAGGAGAACGGCGTGGCCGGGCCGCCCGCGCTCTTCCTGTACTGGTTCTGGTTCCGGCGCGAAGAACCCCGGCGCGGCTGGATCGCGCTCCTGGCCGCCGCCGCGCTGGCTGTCACGGCTTTCCTGCTCGCGCGTTTCACGTTGCCGCCTTTTCCGTCGGTCATCTTCACGGAAAAGCCGCCGCAACTCGGCGGCTCGCTGCTGGACAGCGTCCTCATCGAACTGCGGATAGGGGCGTTCTACGCGCGCCAGATCGTCCTTCCGCTCGCCCTCTGCGCGGACTACGGCCCTTACAACCTGCGCAACTTCGGCCTCGGAGTCTGCATCGCCGCCGTCCTGGCGATCATCAACCTCCAGGTAATCGTCACGCTGAAAAACAGCGTGGCGCGGCTGGGCGCGGCGCTGTTCTGGCTGGCGCTGCTGCCCGCGTCCAACCTCGTCCCGTTATACAGGCCGCTGGCCGACCGTTTTCTCTATCTGCCGCTGTGCGGCCTTGCGCTCATGGGCGCCGGGCTGTGCCGCGGGGTTCGTTCCAGTATGGCCGCCGCCGTTGCGGGCGCCCTGGCGCTGGCCCTGGCGCTTCAGACCTTCCAGCGGGAGAAAGTCTGGCGCAACGACGAAGCGCTCTGGACGGACACCGCGGCGAAGAACCCCGATTCCTACTCGGCGGCGGACAACCTCGCCGGCGCGCTGTTCGACAACCACAAACCGTCAGCCGCCGTGCAAAGCGCCGACCGTGCGATCCAACTCGCCCATGCCGGCAAATCCGAACCGTACGCGATCAAGGCGCTGGCGCTGGAACAGCTCGGACGCCCTTCGGACGCGGATGCCGCCTATAAGACGGCTTTGAAGCTGGATGCCCGCTACGCAAATCCGCGCTCGCTGGTAACGGCATTGGTCTGGGAGGAAAAGGATGTCCCGCCCCTGGAAGCGCTGGCGCGCAGGAACCGGTGAGGGTAGCGCCGTCACCCCCCGGCCGCCTCTACAACCAGCCGCCGACGATGACGGCGTTTGCGACGGAGTAATGATCCGTGTGGCTGAGGCTGATCATCACTTCCCTGACGCCGCGTTCCCGGGAAAGCTCCAGCGCTCCGCCATGCAGGACGGCAAACGGTTCGCCCGTGGTCTTGCGGCGCACTTCGATGTCCCGCCAGCCCATGCTGCCGCCGATGCCCGTGCCGAACGCTTTCGAGACCGCTTCCTTCGCCGCGAACCGCGCCGCGAGATGCCGGGCGGGGTATTTCATGGAATTGCAATAGGCGACCTCGTCCTCGAGGAAGACGCGGTGCAGGAACCGCTCGCCAAAGCGCTGGAGGGACGACTCGATCCGCGCCGTCTCCACCACGTCGACTCCTATGCCCAGGACGTTCACCGCATGAGCGCGAGCATCTCTGCGACGGCCGTTTCCAGCCCCACGAAAAGGGCGCGAGAGACGATGGAATGGCCGATATTCAGTTCGGCCAGATGGGGGATCGTCTTGATGACCGCGATGTTCGAGTAGTTTATCCCGTGGCCGGCGTTGACCTGCAAGCCTTGCGCGTGCGCGAACCCGGCGGCTTGCCGGAGCCGGTCGAGGTCGTCTTTTCGCCCCGAGTTGGCGAAGGCCCCGGTGTGGAGTTCCACGGCGTCGGCCTCAAGTTTCGCCGCCGCCTCGACTTGCGCCGGGAGGGGGTCGATGAAAAGGCTGACCCGCACTCCGGCGGAATGCAGGCGCCGGATGGCGGGCTGGAGTTGCTTCGCGCCGCCAGCGGCGTCCAGGCCGCCTTCGGTGGTGACTTCCCGCCGGTTCTCGGGCACCAGGCAGACATCCTCCGGCAGGATGCGCAGCGCGATCTGGAGGATTTCCGGGGTGTTGCCCATTTCGAGGTTCAGTTTCGTGATGATCCCGGCCCGGAGCCGATCCACGTCGCGATCCTGGATGTGCCTCCTGTCCTGCCGCAAATGGACGGTGACGCCGCTCGCGCCGGCCCGTTCGCACAGCGCCGCCGCGATGTTCAAGTCCGGTTCGATGTTCGGGGAGTCCGGCTCCGGGTAACGCGCCTGGCGCAGGGTGGCGACGTGGTCGATGTTGACCCCGAGCCGCAGGGGAGCCGGGCCGTCTTCGATTTTAGAGCGTTTCAATGCCGGAAGTGGCGGACGCCGGTAAAGACCATCGCGATTTTCTTCTCGTTGGCGGCGGCGATGACTTCCTTGTCCTTGACCGAGCCGCCGGGCTGGATGGCCGCCGTCGCGCCGGCTTCCCCCGCGGCGATGAGGCCGTCCGGGAACGGAAAAAAGGCGTCGCTCGCCACGGCGCTGCCGGCCAGGGAGAGGCCGGCGTCGTGCGCCTTGAGGATGGCGATGCGCGAGGCGTCCACGCGCGACATTTGCCCGGCGCCGATGCCCAGGGTGCGGTCCTTCGAGGCGTAGACGATGGCGTTGGACTTGACGTGCTTTACGATCTTCCAGCCGAAGACCATCGCTTTCATCTCGTCGATGGTTGGAGGCCTCTCGGTCACGACCTTGCTTTCGAGCTGGTCGAGTTCGGCGTGCACGCCGGGGTCGCGATCCTGCACGAGGATGCCGCCCAGCACCGAACGGATCTCCGACTCCTCCTGCGCCCCAGCGGCCGCGAGCATTTTCATGAGGCGGAGGTTCTTTTTTTTCTGCAACAGGACGCGCGCCTCGGGCTCGAAATCGGGCGCGATGATGACTTCGCTGAAAATCTCGCTGATGGCCCGGGCCAGCGCCTCCGTGATGGGGCGGTTGCAGATGATGATGCCGCCAAACGGGGCTTGCTTGTCGGTGGCGAAGGCTTTCAGCCAGGCGGCTTTCAGGTCGGGATCGGAACCCGCGCCGCACGGGTTGGTGTGCTTGAGGATCGCCACGGTCGGCTGGGAGAACTCGTCGATGAGGTGCGCGGCGGCGGTGATGTCGATGATGTTGTTGTAGGAAAGCTCCTTGCCGTGGAGTTTCTGGAAATATTCGTCGAAACGCCCGTAGAGCGCGGCGTTCTGGTGCGGGTTCTCGCCGTAGCGCAGCCGGGCGGCGATTGGCATCGAGACGGAAAAGGACGAGGTGGTCTCCTGCTTCTCGTTGAAGTAATTCGCGATCGCGGCGTCGTAACCCGAGGTTTTCACAAACACCTTGATGGCGAGGCGCTCCCGCATCTTGAGGGTCGTTTCGCCCTTGTTGTCGTGCAGGTTCTGGAGCACGTCCTTGTAGTCCGCCGGATCGACGATGACCGTGACGGAACGGTAATTCTTCGCCGCGCTCCGCAGCATGGCCGGGCCGCCGATGTCGATCTGCTCGATCGCCTCCTCGAGCGTCGTGCCGGGTTTGGCGACGGTCGCCTCGAACGGGTAGAGATTCACCGCCACCAGGTCGATGGGCTTGATGCCGTTGGCCTCCGCCTGCGCCTTGTGGTCCGCGTCGTCGCGCAGGTAAAGGAGGCCGCCGTGGACCTTGGGATGCAGCGTCTTGAGGCGGCCGTCGAGAATCTCGGGCGAACCGGTGAACTCTGCGATCTCGGTGACTTCGAGGCCCTGCTTTTTCAACAGCGCCGCCGTCCCGCCGGTCGAGATGATCTCGACGCCGAGTTTTCCGATCTCGGTTGCGAACTCGATCAAACCCGTCTTGTCGGACACCGAGAGAAGAGCGCGCTCTATTTTCATACGAGCCGTTCATTGTCCCGCGAACCGGGTTCCTTGCGCAAGGGAAAGTTACCGGGCGGTTTCCGCGGACATTTTCTCCAACTGCTCCAGACGCTGGAGGAACGTGGTCTCGCGCTTCCGGTGTTCCTCGATGACCGCGGCGGGCGCGTTGGCGACAAAGGAGGAGCTTTGCAGCTTCCGCCGGACGGCGGCCAGTTCGGCCTGCGTCTTTTCCATCTCCTTTTTCAGGCGCGCTTTCTCCGCGCCGGCGTCCACGAGGCCCTCCAGCGGCATGTAAAGCTCCCCCATCTCCGTGAGGACGCGCGGCACGCCGCCGGGCGCTTCGTACAATGGCTGGATGGCCGCTTCCTCCGCGTTGATGAGCCGCGCGAAGGTCGCAAGTTCCCGCTCCGCCCATTCGGGCTGCGAACGGAGGATGAACCGCGCTTTGCGGTTCGACGGTACCCGGTATTCCGCCCGCAGGTTTCTCGCCTGTCTCGCCGATTGATAGACCGCCGCCGCCTGCCGGCGCGCTTCCTCCAGCCGGCTCCGGTCGAGCGCCGCGGCGGCGGTTGGAAACGGCGCATGCGTCAAGCCCGCCGGGGCGAAGCCGAACGTCTCCCACAATTCCTCCGTTATGTGCGGCATCACCGGGTGCAGCAGCCGCAGGATGTGCGACAGGACGAAATCCATGACCGTCAGCGCGGAATTCCGGGCCGCCGGGTTATCGGCGAAGATTTCCGTCTTCGCCGCCTCGACGTACCAATCGCAATAGTCGCTCCAGAAAAAGTCGTAGAGCGATTGCGCGATCTCGGTGAACCGCGACCCGGCGTAAGCCTCTTCGGTCCCACGGATCAACTCATTGAGCCGGGCGGCGACCTCCATCGAGTACGGCGAAAGCTCCAGCCCTTCCAGCGACGGCTCCGGGGCGGAAGGGCCGTGCATCTGGCGGAAACGCGCGGCATTCCAGAGCTTGTTCGCGAAGTTGCGGCCCTCCTCGACCTGCTTCTCGTCGTAACGGATGTCCTGCCCGTGCGGCGCGATGCGCAGGAGGCCGAATCGGAGGCCGTCGGCGCCGAAGCGCGCGATGAGGTCGAGCGGGTCGGGCGAGTTGCCGAGGCTCTTGGACATCTTCCTCCCCTGCGCGTCGCGGATGAGGCCCGTGAAGAAGACCTTCGCGAACGGGATTTCCCCCCGGAATTCAAGGCCCGCCATGATCATCCGCGCCACCCAAAGGAAGATGATGTCCGGCCCCGTCACGAGATCGTCGGTGGGGTAGAACTTCTTCTCCGTGGCGGCGTCCATGGTCGCAAAGGGCCACAGCCAGCTGCTGAACCACGTATCGAGCACATCCTCGTCCTGCCGCCAGGTCTCCGCGTCGGGCGGAGGCGCCACCCCGGCGTAAATCTCCTCCCCCCGATACCAGACCGGTATCCGGTGCCCCCACCAAAGCTGGCGGCTTATGCACCAGTCCTGGATGTTCGTCATCCAATGTTCATAGACCTTCGTCCAGCGCTCGGGCGTGAAGCGGATGGCGCCGCCGCGGACGGCCTCCAGCGCCTCGGCGACCTTCGGGTAGCGCAGGAACCATTGCTCGCTCAGACGCGGCTCGATCGGGACATCCGCCCGCTCGCTGTAGCCGACGTTGTGTTCATAAGGCTCCTCCCGCGTGAAAAGGCCCAGCGCGGCCAGCTTCTCCACCGCCAGGGCGCGCGCCGCGAACCGCTCCTTCCCCTCGAAGTCCGGCCCCGCCAGCGCATTCAGCGTTCCGTCGGGGTTCATTATATCCAGGGTCTCCAGACCGTGCCGCGCGCCGATTTCGAAGTCCGCCTTGTCATGGGCGGGCGTGACCTTCAAAACGCCCGTGCCGAATTCCGGGTCGATCTTCGGGTCGCCGACAATCGGGATGCGCGCGCGCGGGAAAGGCCGCCAGCATTCCCGCCCGATATACCTGGCGTACCGCTCGTCGGCGGGGTTCACGGCCACCCCCGTGTCGCCCATCAACGTCTCCGGGCGGGTCGTCGCGATCTCCAGGAATTCGCCCGGCGCATCCGCGACCTCGTAGCGCATGTAATAGAGCTTCCCATGGACGGGCTTCATGATGACCTCCTCGTCCGAGAGCGCCGTCAGGGAGGCGGGGCACCAGTTCACCATCCGCTTGCCGCGGTAAATGTGGCCGCGTTTGTAAAGCTCCACGAACACCTCCGTCACGCTGCGCGAGTAGGCTTCGTCCATCGTGAAGCGCTCCCGGCTCCAGTCGCAGGAACAGCCCAGCTTCTTGAGTTGTTCGACGATGATCCCCCCGTGCTCCTCCTTCCACGCCCAGACGCGGCGGAGAAATTCCCCGCGGCCCAGGTCGCGCCGCGTCTTCCCCTCCTTGCGCAACCGGCGTTCCACTACCGTCTGCGTCGCGATGCCCGCGTGGTCTGTCCCCGGCAGCCACAGGACTTCCTTCCCCAGCATCCGCGCGCGCCGGGCCAGGATGTCCTGGAGCGTGTTGTTCAAGACATGGCCCAGGGTCAGCACGCCCGTCACGTTCGGCGGCGGGATGACGATGGAATACGCCGGCTTGGGGGAAGCCGCGTCCGCGCGGAAAACATCCTCCCAGCGGGCGCGCCATTTGGCTTCCACGGCGGCGGGTTCGTAAGCTTTGGAGATTTCAGGCATCGGGATTTTGGCCCTTCATCTTAACGGTGTTCGCTCACTCCCTGTCAAAGGGCGAATTGCAATCTCTCGCGCCGCCCAGTCATCAGCCAAAAAGCCGCGCAGGTGTACGCAAAATGACGACGCCACTAAATTGCGATGCGAAATTTCCTAATGGAGCCAATCCAGCCATTGGAACCTTCGGTAAGGAGGCGTCCCCGTGCGATAATGCCCCTCGCATAGAACAACGCCCATGCCGCGCTTCACGAAGAGAAATGGAACAGGAACGATTTCGTTCTCCCGGAAAATCGCTATGTGGCGTGTTTGTTCTTGAAACAACTCGGAAAGAAAACGTAAAATAAGGAAGGTGCAAAGGCAATGAACAACAATGCTTTGGGCGCATCGAAAACACGCACCGCTAAACCGCGTGACCCGGATGCCCTGCCGGACGGACACGTGCTTTTAATCGGTCCCTCCGTGCCAATAATGCCGGTGAATGACATCGACATGCCCAATACGAAATGTCCGGGCGCGGGTAAGAACGTGGTCGAGCTGATCTTCGCGCCGGCGGCAGCCGCCCTCACAATCATAGATACGGAAGATGCCGAAGAGCCTTTGGCCAATGACGGCAATGATCCCGATGAACCCCGCATCCCCGCCGGAAAACCGGGCGGCGGCCAATGGACCACCGCGAAAGACACCTATAACGGGAAATCCCGGACTATGCCTGGGGGCGCGCCGGTAGCGCAGCCGCTGCCTATGCCAGATGCTTCATTTCGTGCCTCGGTAATATCAAAGCTGGAAGCGTTGGCCCGAATACTGCAGCAACGGCGTGATGGGTTGAACAAGACGGCTCAACTCGCGGTTCTGAAATTCATCGGCGAAGAATATTCCCACTGGGGACTATGGGACGAGATTCAGGATTGGACCGCAAGCACAGGCAAGGGCGGAATTGATTTAGGCTTTCGCGATCCAGATACGGGGCTTCCTACCATAGGTATTCCTGATAGCTGGAGGGTTTCTCGCAGCCCGCTTAAAAAAGCGCTGACTCAATTGGACTTTCTGGAATGGGATCTTGGCCCCGCCAATATTAACTTGAAGTCCGCGGCCCGGTTATCCAGAATCAAATCGCCGGATGCCATCAACACGCTGGCGGAATACCTGGGCCGTTCGTTTCGTAAAACAAGCCCAAGCTGCCCTGAATCCGTTGATCAACGGAATGGACACGCAGACCCAGGCCCAGATCATAGTGGATTTCGTCCGCGAGGGCCCGGATAGATTCTGGAATAAGGTAAAAACACTTCACCACTTGGATGATGCGCAATTGAGAACATGGATACAACATCCAAATACTTACAAAAACCCGGACGGAACTGCGCCTGAAAAGCCTAAGCCGGATTCGGATAATTTTCACCGAGAGCAATACCAGCAGATAGAAAGAATACTGACTCAAATAGGCATGCATTGAAATGAAAATCAAATATTTGATTGCGCTTATAGTTGCCTTTGTTTTTGTCTGGGCTATCGTGCCGTACAGAAACCCCCTCAAGAAATACGGGGTGTCCTATAGCTGGGTTCATGGCGAACATTACGCGGTGAACATAATTAATTTTTGGCTGCAAACGGAAAAGGGCAAGATCGACGGCCCGTGCTTTACCGGAGATAATTTAACCATGGATTTTTCATACATGAGAGATGATCCGATTCCCGAAATCGTTGTAAGATCGAGCAACAATCATAGCGCCGTGGCGCGACTGGTTATAAAAAATGGCAAGCCAGTCGGTTTTCATATAGTAAAAGATGGCGGCGTTGGCATTGGTTTTGCCGCAGAGGGATATTATGGCGATTGATGCGCACCCAACTTTGACCGGGGGCTATTCCGACGCCGCGCGGCTCGTTCCATTTGGCATATTGACTTCCATGCAGATTATAGAGTATGATTCACCATTAATTTGTCTGGCCAGCATCCCGTTAAGCGCATTTTGCCGTCATGTATGTTCCGAGCCTTTATTGTTTTGCTGCTGGGAGCCACGATCGCATTCGGTCAATCCCATCAGACGACCCTTCGACGAGCGTGGGCGTCGCGCTATATGTCTGCAAGCCGCCTGCAGACGACGTGTGCGCCACCGTGATTATTGACGCCAAAGGAAAGCTTATTCGTCTAATGAAATGACCAATGCGCCTGGGGCGTATCATGCGCTTTGCCCGCTCTTGGTTGTAGGGGCGGCTGTGCCAGCCGCTTGGAATGGGCTGGAATCGCTTGACGCCTTTACGTTTGCGCGCCGCTTCGGGCGGCTGGCACAGCCGCCCCTACAGGGACAGAGCCGCCGCTCAATAGCGAAAAGTACATGACATCTTTCTAGTCTAACTCTGCGATGCAGCCAAATTGCCTCCGCGTATCGCGCCGAACTGATTCCTGGCGGAGGCGCCTGATGGCGATGTCGCGTCCATGGGCCGTTGGCGAAGACGGCGATCTCTGCCGGTTAAAACATTCTTGCCATCTTTCCCGGCTTGGGTACACCCTTGCCGGGCGATGATGCGTCCACTACTCGGCTTTTTTGCCGCCCTTTGCCTTCTCCAGCCTTTGCGCGCCGGGGATTGGGACGTGATCAAATGCGGCGGACGCGATTATCTCACCCTGGACAACGTCTCCCGGTTTTACGGCCTGGGCGCGGTGAACAGGGTCAGCAACTCCTTTGTTCTGGGATCGTCCGGTCACGGGTTGCGCGGGTCGGCGGGCTCCAATGAGCTTTACATCAACAACCTCAAGTTCATCCTCAGCTACCCGCTGGAGGAAGAGCGGGGCGAGCTGCTCGTCTCGCGCATGGACTTGACGAAGGTCATAGAACCCGTCCTGCGCCCGAGCCGCATACGGAACGCCGCGCTGGTGGACACCGTCATCCTCGACCCCGGGCACGGCGGCTACGACAACGGGGCGACCAGCATCTGGGGCAACGAGAAGACCTTCACCCTGGATGTCGCCTGCCGGGCGAAGGAGTTGCTCGTCCAGCAGGGCTTCGATGTAAAGATGACCCGTTCCTCGGATGTCTTCATCCCGCTGGAGGATCGCGCCCGCTTCGCCAACCGCCATCGCAACGCCCTCTTCATCAGCATTCATTTCAACTCCGGCAACCCGGGCGCCTCGGGGCTGGAAACCTACACGCTGGCCCCGCGGGGCGTCCCCTCCATGGCCGCGGACGGCCCGAGCCTCTCCGATCTGCAACAGTGCGCGGGCAACGCGGAGGACGGGGAGAACATGGCGCTCGCCACCGCCACGCACGCCTCCCTGGTCTATCACCTCCAGATGTATGACCGCGGCATCAAGCGCGCCCGCTTCGTCGTCATCCGGGATGTCACGATCCCCGGCGTCCTCATCGAAGGCGGGTTCCTGAGCAACGCGGAGGACAGCCGCAAGATCGCCGGGAGCTGGTACCGCCAGCAGATGGCCAGCTGCATCCTCTCCGCGGTGCAGAACTACCGCGCGGCGGTGGGCCTGCGCCTGCCGACGCCGCAGATGGCGGGCGTCCGCTCGATCGAATTGAGGAACCTGGTGGAAAGTGTCGGCCCTTCGGAGCTGGATGCGCCGAGGCGGACGGAGCCGCTCGTCATCACGCCGTCAACCAATTGACGCCCTCCGCCGCAAAGCGCGCCGCCCGGGCAAGGCCCATCGGCGTATTCGACTCCGGCATCGGCGGGTTGACCGTCGCCGCCGCTTTGCGCGATCTCCTCCCCGCGGAAGACATCTTCTATATAGGCGACACCGCGCGCGTGCCGTACGGGGGCAAAAGCGCGCAGACCATCGAGCGTTACAGCATCGAGATAACCGCCCTCCTGCTCGCGGAACAGGCCAAGCTCATCGTCGTCGCGTGCAACACCGCCTCGGCCCTGGCGATCCCGCGGTTGGAAGAACTCCTGAAAGTCCCCGTCATCGGCGTCATCGTCCCCGGCGCTAGGGCCGCCGTCGCCGCCACGCGCAACGGGCGCATCGGCGTCATCGGCACCCGGGCCACCATCCAGAGCCGCGCGTACGAGCGGGCCATCCACGCGCTCGACGCCGGCGTGGACATCACCAGCCAGCCGTGCCCCATGCTCGTCCCCCTCATCGAGGAAGGGTGGCTGGAGGACGCCGTCACCGACCAGGTCATCCGCCGTTACCTGGAAAAAATAGTGAAGGCGGACGTGGACACCCTCGTCCTCGGCTGCACGCACTACCCGCTCCTGCGGGAGCCGTTGAAAAAATTCCTGGGGCCGAAGATAACGCTGGTCGATTCCGCCGCGAACTGCGCCGCCGCCGTGAAAAAGCTCCTTGGGCCCCTCGCCGCGCCGCGAAACCGGGTGGGACGGCTGCGGGTGGCCCTCACCGATTCCTCCAGCAGCTTCCTGCGCGTCGCGGAGGAAGCGCTCGGCCTGCAGGTCGGCGACGTGGAACTCATCCCCGTCCGCAACGCGGGCGCGGCATCCCTCCAATAAAATTCCCCTTTGCGGGAAAAGCTGCGAGGCTTGCGGGGAACCGATTTGTTTTGAATGGACGAGGATCCCCGGCAGGTTGACAACGAACTCATCGCCCGCACCCAGGCGGGTGACTCCTCGGCGTTCGACGAGCTGGTGCGCAAATACAGCGCCCGGCTTTACAGTCTCGTTTACAACATGACCTCCAACCACGAGGACGCCAACGACCTCCTCCAGGACATCTTCGCGAAGGCGTACCGTTCCATCAAGGGCTTCAGGGGAAAATCGAGTTTCTATACCTGGATCCATTCCATCGGGGTCAACATGACGATCAACTTCCTGAAGAAGCGGGGCCGTCATTTCCAGTTGAGCCTCGATGACGTTGACGCCAACATCCAGAACGACAAGGAGTTCATCGAATCGACCTCCGGAAGCAACCCGGTGCGCGAGGCCGACCTGAAGGAGCTCCAACAAAGATTGAACGAAGCGATGATGAAGCTGTCTTACGAGCATAGGGCCGTGGTAACCATGTTTGACATCCAGGGAATGCCGCACGCGGAGATCAGCAAGATACTGAACGTCTCCGAAGGCACCGTCCGCTCCCGGCTCTTCTACGCGCACCGGCAACTGCAGAACTACCTCGAAGAATTCCGGGAATTCCGATCCCCCTCCTGAAGCCATGCCTCCTGACAAAGACAACCCCGACGACATTTCCAAGCTCCTGCGGCTGAAACGATTCGAGCAGCCCGGGCCGGAATATTTCGAGGGGTTCCTTCGCGATTTCCACCGACGGCAGCGGGAGGAAGTCCTGCGTCCGCTCTGGCGCATCGCGCTGGACCGCGCGGGGGCCTTTTTCGGCGGGGATATCCATCGGGAGATCATTGGCTATGGCACGGCGGCGGCGGCGGCGGTCGTTCTTTTCCTGGGCGTCGTGAATTTCGAGTCCGTCGAGTCCGGAAAGCAGCCGGTTGCCGCGGCTTCCGCGGAGAAATCGCCCGATACTCGCACGGCTTCCGCCAATATGCTGCGGACGGAACAACCCCGGTATGTCATCGATACCCGTCCCGTCAGCTACCATGAGCCGCCTTTCAGTTTTTAGCGGGGCGATCCTCGCGGCCTTTTGCCTCTCCAGCCTGGCGTGGCCGGCGCGCGGGGAAAGCGTTTTCGAGGCGATCAGCAGGGAAGTTCAAGTCGTCTACGCGCAGCACCAGAGCGCCATCGTCCGCATCCAGGCGGAGGATGAGCACGGGCGGCTTTCCGGCAGCGGGTTTTATATCGATCCCAACGGCACGATCTTCACCTCCTACACCATCGGCGGCGACACCAGGAACATCGTCGTCTGCTCGGGGGACAGCAAGCTCCCCGCCGAACGCCTGGTGGGCGACGCCCGCAGCGGCATAGCCATCCTCAAGGTCAAGGCGCGCACGCCCTTCCTCGTCATCGGCAAGAGCGCGGACCTCTCCGTCGCCTCCCCCGTCATCGTCATCGGCTACCCGATGGACCTTCCCGCGACCCCGACTTTCGGCGCCGTGGGCGGGTTTGACGTGAAATACCTCGGGCGCTATCTCTCGCCGGCTTACATCCGCGCGAACGTCCCGGTGGAGCGGGGCGAAGGCGGCGCTCCGCTCCTGAATCTGAAGGGCGAGGCGGTCGGCATCCTCATCAGCCCGCGCGAGAACGGCACGGGTTGTTTCGCGCTGCCGATCGAGGCGGCCGAGAAAGTCCACGCCGATTTCCTGCGTTTCGGCGAAGCCCGGCCGGGCTGGCTCGGGATAACAGTCGGCAAAGCGCCCCGCGACGAGGAAGGCCCGCCGGAAGTGCGGGAAGTCATTCCAGACTCGCCCGCCGCAAAGTCCGGCTTGCAAAAAGGCGATCTGCTCCTTGGCATCGGCGAGAAAAGGATCCATTCGCCGGAAGACGTGCTGGACGCCTCCTTCTACCTTACGGCGGGCGACGAAGTTCCGCTGCTCGTTTCGCGCGATGGCAAGGAAACCACCCTCCAGGCGCGGGCCGTCGGCATCCCGGCGCCCCTGGACGCCTTGCGGATCCTGAAGGACTTCGCCGCCCACCCCGGGGTCTCGCCCGTCGAAACGATCTGGAAAGTCAATAAGTGAACGCGCTAGCGTGGCGAGTCTTCGCCAGCCTGTTCCTTGCGATTTCCTGCGCGGCGCACGCGCAGACTTACGAGGGCAAACAACTCACAGCCGCCGGCCTCGTGGCGGATACGACGGCCATCGTCCCGGGAAGAACCTTCACAGTCGCGCTCGACTTGAAGATGATCCCCCACTGGCATTCGTACTGGCGATACCCCGGGGACGCGGGCACGCCCACCGGCATGGACTGGAATCTTCCCGAGGGGTTCAAGGCGGGCGCCATCCAATGGCCGCTTCCTGTAAAGGAAGACGACGAAGGCGACCTGGAGAGCTATGTCTATGGCGACGAAGTCCTCCTCCTGACGGACATCACGCCCCCCGCGCAAATCAGAGAGAAGGAGATCACCCTGCGGGCGGTCGCGAAATGGCTCGTGTGCGACAAGACCTGCGTGCCCGGCGGCGCGGAACTGACGCTCACCCTGCCGGTCGCCGCGAACGCCGCTCCCGCCAACGAAAAGCTCTTCGCAAAATACCGGGCGCTGCTTCCCAAAACGGACGCGCCGCCATTCCGGCTAACCTGGTCGCGGAATGCCGGAAACATCGTTCTCGACGTGCGCGGCGCGGGGGAGAGTCTCGACTTCTTCCCGCTGCCGGGCAAGGACACTACGTCCGGCCATCCAAAGTCCGCCAAGGAAGGGGATGCGACGCGGTTCACCATCCCCGTCCAATCGGATAAGCCGCCCGCCGTGCTGGACGGGCTGCTCGTCTCGGCGTCCGCAAGCTGGCTGGTGTCCGCGGGCGCTCCGGCGGCGGCGTCCTCCGGCGGGCTGCTCAAGTTCCTCGCCTTCGGCTTCATCGGCGGCTTTATCCTGAACCTGATGCCGTGCGTCCTGCCGGTCATCGCGTTGAAGATATTCGGCTTCATCAACCAGGCGGGCGAATCGCCGGGAAAAGTCTTCCGGCTCGGCCTCGCGTTTGTCGCGGGCATTTTTGTGTGGTTCCTCGCGCTCGCCGCCCTCGTCTCGGGCTTCAAGGCCGCGGGGCGCGACATCAACTGGTCCTTCCAGTTCCAGAACCCGTATTGTCTCATCGGCATGAGCGCCATCCTCTTCGTTTTCGCGCTGAATCTCTTCGGCGTCTTCGAAGTCGCCCTGCCGCAAAGAGCCGGCGGCGCCGCCCTGAACCTCGCCGGGCGCGAAGGATACGGCGGCGCGTTTTTCCACGGCATGTTCGCCACCCTGCTCGCCACCCCTTGCACCGCGCCTTTCCTCGGGCCCGCGCTCGGCTTTGCTTTCGTCCAGCGCGCGCCGGTCCTCTTCGCCGTCTTCACCGCCATCGCCGCGGGGATGAGTTTCCCGTACCTCCTCCTGACCGCCCAGCCCGCCTGGATGCGCTTCCTCCCCAAGCCCGGCATGTGGATGGTGCGCTTCAAGCAATTCACCGGGTTCCTCCTGCTGGCGACGCTCCTGTGGCTGCTCAAAGTCCTGGGCGATGAACGGGGCGCCGACGCCATCATCCGCGCCGCCTCCTTTCTCCTTTGCCTGGGAGTCGCCTGCTGGATGATCGGGAGCCTTGCGTCCGGCAAGGCGTTCGCGCTTCTCATCGCGGCGTCGGGATTCGCGCTCTTCGTTCCCGGCCAGGGCGCCGCGCCCGCCGCGCAGCCGGACACCGGCTGGCAAGCCTTCTCCCCCGATGTTTTGAAGAAGTCGCTCGCCACGGGCAAACCGGTCTTCGTCGATTTCACCGCGAACTGGTGCCTCAACTGCAAATACAACGAGCGCTTCGTTCTCGACACCGGCCCGGTCAAGGACGCCTTCAAGAAATACGGCGTCATCCCGTTGAAAGCCGATTGGACGAACGGCGACCCGGAGATAACTGCTCTCCTGAAAAAGTTCGGCCGCGCGGGCGTGCCGGTCTATGCGGTCTACCCGGCGGGCGGGGGCGATCCCGTCGTCCTGCCGGAGATCCTCACGCAGCAGACCGTGTTGGATGCGCTGGCGCGGTTCTGAACAATGTAGCGGTTGGACATCCTCCGCGTTCTGTCTTACGATTCAAACATGACGAACCTACTCCCCGCCCTCGTTGCCTTGATGATCGGCGCCGCCGCTCCCGATTTCTCCCTGCCGGACACCGGCGGCAAGACGCACGCCCTTTCCCAATACCACGGCAAATATGTCGTGCTGGAGTGGACGAACCCGGATTGCCCGTTCGTGCGGAAGCACTATGGCTCCGGCAACATGCAGTCGCTCCAGAAGACGTACAGGGCCAAGGGCGTCGTATGGCTGACCATCGACTCCTCGGCTCCCGGCAAACAGGGGAATTACTCCGCGGACGAGCTCGCCAAGTGGGATAAATCGCAAGGCGCCGCCCCGACCGCGGTGCTGCTCGACACCGACGGCAGGGCAGGCAGGGAATTCGGCGCGAAGGCGACTCCGCACATGTTCGTCATCAACCCGAAGGGAGAGTTGATTTATGAGGGGGCGATCGACAGCATCGCCTCCGCTGACAAGGAGGACATCCAGAAAGCGACCAATTACGTGAAGGCGGCGCTGGATGAAGCGATGGCGGGCAAGCCCGTAACGACGGCCCAGACGCGGGCTTACGGCTGCGGCATCAAATACTAGGCCGCACGGGTGAAGTCAGGACTCGGCATCAATCGGATCGCTTTCGTCGGGGATTACATGCCCCGGCGGTGCGGCATCGCCACGTTTACGACCGATCTCTGCGAGGCGATCGCGTCCGAATATCCGCAGGCGCATTGCCTCGTCGTGCCCGTGAACGACCGGAAGGAAGGTTACGACTACTCGGAGCGCGTCCGTTTCGAAATCAACGAGAAGGAGATCGATTCGTACCGGCGGGCGGCTGATTTCCTCAATATCAACAACGTCGACATCGTCTCCGTCCAGCACGAGTTCGGCATCTACGGCGGGCCGGCGGGCAGCCATCTCCTGGCGCTTTTGCAGGAGTTGAACGTGCCCGTCGTCACCACCCTGCACACGATCCTCAAGAACCCGAGCGACGCCCAGCGCCGGGTCATGCTCGAGCTCGCCAAGCTCTCCGACCGGCTCGTCGTGATGGCCGAGAAAGGCGTCCAGTTTCTCCGCGAGGTTTACCATATCGAGCCGGGTAAGATCGACCTGGTGCCGCACGGCATCCCGGACATCCCGTTCATCGATCCGAATTTCTACAAGGACCAGTTCGGCGTGGAAGGAAAGACGGTCATCCTCACCTTCGGCCTTCTTTCGCCAAACAAGGGGATCGAGCACGCCATCGACGCCCTACCGAAAATCCTCGCGGAGTTTCCGAACGTCGTTTACATCGTCCTGGGCGCGACGCATCCGAACCTGGTGTTGCACGAGGGGGAGTCGTATCGCCTGCAACTCGAACGCCAGGCCGAAGCGCGCGGCGTGAAGAAGAACGTCATCTTCTACAACCGTTTCGTGACGTTGAACGAACTGAAGGAATTCATCGGCGCGACGGACCTCTACATCACCCCTTACCTGAATGAGACGCAGATCACTTCCGGGACGCTCGCCTACACCTTCGGGGCCGGGAAGGCCGTCATATCGACTCCCTATTGGTACGCGCAGGAATTGCTGGCCGACGACCGGGGCGTGCTCGTCCCCTTCCGGAACTCGGACGCCATCGCGGAAGGCGTCATCTCGCTCCTAAACAACGCCCCGCGCCGCCACGCCATGCGCAAGAACGCCTACATGCTCGGCCGGGAGATGATCTGGCCGGTCGTCGCGCAGCGTTACGTCGAGGTCTTCGAGAACGCGCGCGCGGGACGGACGTTCCAGCCGCGGAAAGCCTTTGCCCGCCAGACGCTGGAGAACCGCCCGTACCAGCTCCCGCCCCTGAAGCTCGACCATCTTTTCCGCATGAGCGATTCCACCGGGATGCTCCAGCACGCCATCTACACGGTGCCGAATCTCCACGAAGGCTACTGCGTGGACGACAACGCCCGCGCGTTCATCTTCATGGTGCTCCTCGAGGAGCTGGAGAAAAAGGCGGTGGACGATCTCGACAAGCTCGCGGCGAGGTATCTCGCGTTCCTTTCCTTTGCGTTCGATCCGCACGGCGGGCGGTTCCGGAATTTTCTCAGCTACGACCGGCGCTGGCTGGAGGTCGAAGGCTCCGAGGACAGCCACGGCAGATCGCTCTGGGCCCTGGGCGCCGCGCTCGGACGCTCCCGGAACGACGGCTACAGGAACCTCTGCGGCAGCCTTTTCGAGCAGGCCCTCTCTTCGGTGTACGGGTTCAAGTCGCCGAGGGCGTGGGCTTTCACCGTGGTCGCCATCCACGAATACCTCAGGAAATTCGCCGGCGACCGCGCGGTAAACACGGCGCGCGACATCCTCACCAGCAGGCTCATCGACCTCTACAAACGCCACAGCAGCGAGGATTGGCCCTGGTTCGAGCCGGTCGTCTCGTACGACAACCCGAAGCTGCCCCACGCGCTCATCCTCAGCGGTTACTGGACGTCGCGCCCGGAGATCCTGGACATCGGCCTGAAATCCCTGCGCTGGCTCACGGAAATCCAGACCTCCGACAGCGGCGCTTTCAGCCCCATCGGATCGAACGGCTTCTACCCGCGCGGCGGGGAGAAAGCGCGCTTCGACCAGCAACCCATCGAAGCGTATTCCATGCTCTCGGCCTGCCTGGAGGCTTACCGCATCACCAACGAAGCCTTCTGGTACGAGCAGGCGCAGTGGGCGTTCGAGTGGTTCCTGGGCCGCAACGACCTCGGCCTGCCGCTCTACGACTCCACCACCGGCGGCTGCCGCGACGCGCTGCACCAGGACCGCGTCAATCAAAACCAGGGCGCGGAATCGACCCTCGCCTTCTACCTTTCCCTGGTGGAGATGGAGCTCGCCCAGAACGTCATCCAGGGCGATGACGATCCCCCGGCGTGAGCGATCTTCCCGTCAACGTCGTCCGGCGCAACGAGCGTTTCGCCCCGGACGCCTCGCGCGTCCTCATCCGGCCGTTCATGACGCAGAACGCCGCGCGCATCACGAACATCATCGGGCGCGCGCTCACCCTCTCCGACGCGGAGGTCGAAGCCCTCCTCGCGGAAGTCATGACGGAATTCAGCGGACGCCACTTCAACATCAAGCGCATTTTCGAGCGGCACTACGAGAAAGTCCGCCCTTACGTCTTCACCGACAGGGAACTGCCCGAGCCGCGGCGGCTGCTCATCGGCTCCTACTTTACCAGCGAATACGCGCTGGAGTCCGCGGCGCTGTTCAACCCCTCCATCGTGCCGCACCCGGATCAATCCGGCATGCCGAAAGGGTCGCTGAGGTTCATCATCAGCTTTCGCGCCACGGGGGAAGGGCACATCTCGTCCATCGAATTCCGGACCGGCGTCATCGACGCGAAGAACGCGATAACATTGGAACGCGTGGGCAGGCACGTCACCGCCCCGGACATCATCCCGAACCCGACCTACGACAAGACCACCTTTTCCTTCAAGCTGCACGAGATGGGATTCGGCGACGGCTTCTGCGCCGAATTGATGGACCCGCTGCACGACACCTTCACCCTGTCGGAACTGCACGCGCGGGTCGCGGGGGCCAGGCGGCGCGTTCGCATCCGTTCGCGCGACGAGGAGCGTGCGATCGAGTGCATCACCTGGCTGGCGGAGTCCAACTACGAAATCCAGTTTCGGGAGAGCGAAAAGCTTTCCGAGCGCATCATCTTTCCGATCTCGGCCAACGAGAGCAACGGCATCGAGGACGCCCGCTTCGTGCAATTCCACGAGGAGGACGGCGCGATCAACTACTTCGCCACCTATACGGCGTATAACGGCCGGGTCATCCTGCCGCAACTCCTGGAAACGGCGGATTTCCTGCGGTTCAAAGTCATCACCCTGAACGGGCAGGCCGTGCAGAACAAAGGCATGGCCCTCTTCCCCCGGCGGATCAACGGCAAGTTCACGATGATCTCCCGGCAGGACAACGAGAACCTGTTCATCATGTCGTCGGAGAACCTCCATTTCTGGAACGAGACCACGCGGCTGCTGAGGCCTTCGTATTCGTGGGAATTCATCCAGTTGGGCAACTGCGGTTCGCCCATCGAGACGGAGCACGGCTGGGTTCTCCTGACCCACGGCGTCGGCCCCATGCGGAAATACTGCATCGGAGCCATCCTCCTCGATCTGGAAGACCCCTCCAAAGTCACCGGCCGCCTGAAGGAGCCGCTGCTGAAGCCCAATGAAAACGAGCGCGAGGGGTATGTGCCCAACGTCGTTTACACCTGCGGCGCGCTGCTTCACAACGGCGAACTCATCATCCCTTACGCCATGTCCGACTCCGTTTCGAGCATCGCCTCGGTGTCGATGGACGAACTGCTCACCCGCCTGATAAGCGACGGGCCGGATTAGCGCGGCGCCGCCTAATTGCATGACACGCCCTGCTCGGCAAATCGCTGAAAGGCGAAAGCGAAGTCATCGCCGCCGCGCGCGAGATGGTCGCGCGAGGGGTGGGGCTCGCCGATGACACCTACTTCGGCTTGAACCTGTACCTGGACAAACTCGTCGGCTGGAAGGGCGCGGAACTCACCCTCAGCGGCATCAATCGCGACGGTCTCGGCTTGACGAGCCGCTACGTCGGCAGCACCTATGACGTGCAGCAAACGCACGGCGCCGCCAGGAGGATCGCGCGATCTTCGGCGTCATCTACGGGTCATTCAGCAGGAACTACGCGCAGGAAGTGGAGCTGCTCGGAAACGGCAACCCGACCCAGGAAACCGTCATCGAATGGGCTTACCGGGTACAGCTCGCGAAGCTCGCCTTCATCCAACCCGATGTGCGGTGGGAAATACGGCCCTCCGGGACCGGCAGGATTCCCGACGCGCTGATCCTGGGCGCCGAGTTCGGGGTCACGTTCTAGTCCAGCTAAAGAACCGGCCTGGCGCTTTGGCGTTGCCTCCCGCTCCAGGCGGCTGGCACAGCCGCCTCTACAACCAGGAGCGGGCCAAGATGCATGACACGCTCTAGGGAAGGACGCGGTTCGGCACGGCCGCGCGGTCTTCGATCCAATAGGCCAGCGTCATGACCCACAGCCAGTAAAACGGCAACAGCAGCAGACCGAACCCGGCGGTGTAAGTCGCGACAACCCCAACGCTGAAGACCACCACCACCGACCCGAGCAGGATGAGCCAGCCCGTGAGTTTGTGCCCTTTGTAAATATGCCCCGCGCCGGGGATGAGGCTCAGGGCCACGGCGATAACGTCCCGCGGATTGCCGCCCGGCGGGCGGTTGTGGACATCGCGCACCCAATCGCATCGATCGCACGCCGCGGCGCCTTCCGGCAATTTTGCGCCGCAAAGGGGGCACTCCATGGTGTGGGCTGCGGAAACGGTTGCTTCGCTGGTTTCCATGACTAGTCTCCTTGGGGGGAATTTGCGTTGACCAAACACCACCATATTACCGCCCGCCCGCACGCAATCAAGAAAAGTAATTCGCCGCTCGCGGGGATTAAAAAGCATCTGGATGAATATCTGGACATCGAGGGCGTGAAGGATTGGGACAACGCCTGGAATGGGTTGCAGATCGAGAATTCGGGCGCTGTCACGAAGATCGGCGCGGCGGTGGACGCCTGCGCTCCCGTGATCGAAGCGGCGGCCGGACGCGGCGTCGATCTGCTGCTGGTGCATCACGGGTTGTTCTGGCGCGGCGTTCAGCGTTTCGAGGGGCCGTTCCTCAGGAAAATAAAGACGGCGCTGGATAACAACCTCGCCATTTACAGCGCGCATCTGCCGCTGGACGTGCATCCCAAGGCGGGCAACAACGCGCTTCTTTGCGCCGCGCTGGGGTTCAAGAGAACGAAGCCGTTCTTCTTCGAAAAGGGCCGTTTCATCGGGTTGCAAGCGCGGTGTTCCCTGTCCAGGAGCGGTTTGGTCGCGCGCCTGGAAAAGGCGCTCGGCGCGCCCGTTCACGTCTGCCCCGGAGGGCCTGCCAGGGTGTCGCGCGTTGGCGTCGTCACCGGGGGCGCGGGCGGCGGGGTTCCAAAGGCCGCGGCGGAGGGGCTGGACACTTTCATCACGGGCGAAGGGCAGCACTCCTCGTATATCGACGCCGAGGAACTCGGGATCAACCTCCTGTACGGCGGCCATTACCGAACGGAAACCTTCGGGGTGAAGGCCCTCGCCGCTCATCTCTCGAGGCGCTTCGCCCTGCCGTGGGAGTTTATCGAGCATCCCACCGGGCTTTAAGTGTGTCATGCACTTTTGCCCGCTCCTGGTTGTAGACTAGTGCCCGTGGTGCGCCTTGCCGCGGGAGAACCTCTGTAGTTTCTCTGCCATACGGACTTCGCGCATCAGCACGTCGCCTTTCCAGCGCAGCCAGCGGAGTTTTTTCCGAATCTTCTCGGTGTCGGGGTCAGCGATGTGTATCGCCATAAAGTCTGGAGGAGGTCATTGCGCCCTCCTATTGCAATTATAACATAGCATCGGCGATGCCACAACCGGGCAGCACTTTCACGACCGCACCCCCGTTGCGAAAACCGTCTGGAGATGAGGGCTTTGCGTCTCCCGGGCGACGACTGAAATTTCTATGCGGGAAAAGCCCGCCTTTTCAAGCATCCGCTGAAGCTCGACCTGGCTGAACCCGAGCCATAAGTCGGCGTAAAGCTCCCTCGCCTTCTCAAAATTGTGGCTTAACAGGTCAAGAATCGCGATGCGGCCCCCGCGCCTGAGGATGGCGTGCGCGGCTTCCACGGCCCGTTCCGGATCGACGGCGTGGTGCAGCGCCTGGCTCAGGATCGCCAGGTCCACCGATTTCGGCGCGAGGGGCGGCTCCTGGAGATCGCCTAGCCGGTATTCGAGGTTCTTGATGCCGTGTTTGCGGGCGAGCGCGGCGCCGACTTCGACCATCTTCTCCGAATTATCCACGGCGATGACGTTCTTTACGTTCCTGGCCATCAATTGCGCCAGCGTCCCTTCCCCCGCGCCGAGGTCGGCGACCGTCAGCGGCGGCAGCAGGGCGAGAAGCATGTGCGACAAGCCTTGCCACGTCCGCCCCGGGCAATAGCTGCGCCCGAACTTGCCCGCCAGCCGGTCGAAGTGTTCGCGCGCGGTGTCCTGGCGCTTTTTCAGGACCAGTTTCAGCCCGGCGCGGTCGTGGGCGGCTTCGGGTATTTCCCGGGCGCTGGCGCGCACGATTTCGTGGAACGGCTCGCCCGGTCCGCCCGCTATCGGCTGGAGGCCGTAGTAGATGTTCTTCCCGGCGCGCCTGTCGAGGACGAGACCCGCGCGCTTGAGCTGCGCCAGGTGGCTCGATATGCGGGACTGCCCCATCCCAAGAATCTCCTGGAGCTCGACGACGGAGAGTTCCCCCTGCTCCAAAAGAAGGAGCAGCCGCAGCCGCGTCGGGTCGGACAACAAGCGGAGCGATTTTACTATTGACGGCATTGGCAAAACGATATATCAGCCTATCATGATACGTCAATATCATCCCTGAACCCCGCGTAACATTATGCCACGCCGATACATCTTCTCCTCAGAATCCGTCACCGAAGGCCATCCCGACAAAGTTTGCGACACCATCAGCGACCGCATCCTCGACGCCTGCCTCGCGCAGGACCCCAAGAGCCGCGTCGCGTGCGAAACCCTCGCGAAGGGGAACCTCGTCGTCATCGCCGGCGAGATAACCACCAACTCGCGGTTCGACTACCTGGCCGAAGTCCGCGCGGCCATCCGCGGCATCGGTTATACGAACGCCGATTGCCTTTTCCACGCGGATACGTGCCAGATCATGCACGCAATCAGCCAGCAGTCGCAGGATATCGCGCAGGGCGTGGATGAAGCCGCGGCGGAGGGCAAGGACACCGCCGAACAGGGCGCGGGCGACCAGGGGCTGATGTTCGGCTTCGCGGTCAATGAAACGGAGGAACTGATGCCGGCGCCAATCGAGTTCAGCCACAAGCTGGGCCGCGAACTGGCCCGGCTGCGCAAGTCGGGGGAAATCCCCTGGCTGCGCCCCGACGCGAAGACGCAGGTCTCCATCGAATACGAAGGCTACAAGCCGTTGCGCGTCGATACGGTCGTCATCTCCTCGCAGCATTCCGCGGAGGTCAAGCACAAGGAAATCCGCGAGACGATCATCGAGCGCGTCATCAAGACGTGCATCCCGGAGTCGTGGCGCGACGGCAAGACGCGCTACCTCGTCAACCCGACGGGGCGTTTCGTCATCGGCGGGCCGGAAGGCGATTCGGGCCTGACCGGACGCAAGATCATCGTCGACAGCTACGGCGGCATGGGGCGGCACGGCGGCGGCGCGTTCTCGGGCAAGGACCCGAGCAAGGTGGACCGCTCGGCGGCCTACATGGGCCGGTACGTCGCGAAGAACATCGTCGCCGCGGGGCTTGCGGACCGTTGCGAAGTGCAGTTCGCCTACGCCATCGGATTCCCCGATCCGGTCAGCGTCCACGTCGACACTTTCGGCACCGGCAAGGCGGACAACGCGAAGATCGACAAAGCCGTGCTGGAAGTTTTTAATTTCAAGCCGGCGGCAATCGTCAAGCAACTGAACCTGCTCCGCCCCATCTACAGCAAGACCACCAACTACGGCCATTTCGGCAGGACGGACGACCTCGACGCGCTCACCTGGGAGCGCACCGACCAAGTCGAAGCCCTGAAACAAGCCGTCTCCTAAGTCTCCCAACCCTCCAAAAAAAACATGAGCGCCACCCAACTTACCAAGACAGAAGACTACAAGGTCGCCGACATCGGCCTCGCCGAATTTGGCCGCAAGGAAATCGAGATCGCCGAGACCGAGATGCCCGGCCTGATGGCCTTGCGGGAGGAATTTGGAACGCTGAAACCGCTGGCGGGCGCGCGCATCGCGGGCTGTCTGCACATGACGATCCAGACCGCGGTGTTGATCGAGACGCTCATCGAACTGGGCGCTTCCGTCCGCTGGTCGAGCTGCAACATTTTTTCGACGCAGGATCACGCCGCCTCGGCCATCGCCGCGAGCGGCGTCCCTGTCTTTGCGTGGAAGGGCGAAAGCCTGGAGGAGTACGACTGGTGCATCGAGCAGACCGTCTTCTGGCCCGATGGGCAGCCGTTGAACATGATCCTGGACGACGGCGGCGACCTTACCGTGCTCGTCCACCAGAAATACCCGCACCTGCTCGCGGGCGTCCGCGGCATTTCGGAAGAAACCACCACGGGCGTCCATCGGCTCTACCAGATGGTCGAGAAAGGCGCGCTCGGCTGCGCGGCGTTCAACGTGAACGACTCCTGCACGAAGTCGAAGTTCGACAACCTGTACGGCTGCCGCGAATCGCTGCTCGACGGATTGAAGCGGGCGACCGACGTCATGGTCGCGGGCAAGGTCGCGGTCGTCTGCGGCTACGGCGACGTGGGCAAAGGGTGCGCCCAATCCCTCAAGGGCCAGGGCGCGCGCGTCGTCATCACGGAGATCGACCCGATCTGCGCGCTGCAAGCCGCGATGGAGGGTTACCAGGTCGCCACGCTGGAAGAGATCGCGCCCGCCGGCGACATCTTCATCACCACCACCGGCTGCCGGGACATCATCCGCCGCGAACACCTCGACGCGATGAAGAACCAGGCCATCGTGGCGAACATCGGGCACTTCGATTTGGAGATCGACGTCGCGAGCGTCTTCGACGACCCGAAGATGAAGCGGCTCAACATCAAGCCGCAGGTCGACCAGGTCGAATGGCCGGACGGCAAGCGCGTCACCATCCTGGCGGAAGGCCGTCTCATGAATCTCGGCTGCGCCACGGGGCATCCGTCGTTCGTCATGAGCGCTTCCTTCACCAACCAGGTCATGGCGCAGATCGAACTCTTCACCAACCCCGGCAAGTACGAGAAGAAGGTCTACGTCCTGCCGAAGCGGCTCGATGAAAAAGTCGCGCGGCTGCATCTCGACAAGCTCGGCGTCAAGCTGAGCAAGCTGAGCCAGGCGCAGGCCGAGTACCTTGGCATCCCCGTGGATGGCCCTTACAAGCCCGACCACTACCGCTACTAAAATGAAAAGGCTGCTGTTCGCGGGAATCGCACTGGCCCTCGGGGCGTGCGCGAGTTCTCCTCCTCCGCCCCCGAAGCCCCGATGCTCCGGCGAGCCGTCCCCGGACGGAGCGTTGTGCGCGAAGATTCTCTCCGTTGGAAAATATCCGCCGCCGCTGGATGAGAGCCAGGTGGACATCCTCAACGCCGGCGAAAATCTCGTGGCGTCTAAGAGTTTCAAATCGCCCGCCGGCGACAATGGACGGAGCGTGGTCAAGACAGCGTGGACGCCGAACGCGAAGTTTTTCGTGTTCAACACGCAAAGCTCCGGCGGGCATTCCCCCTGGCATTGGCAGACCTATTACTACAGCAAAAAGGCGAACGCCTTCAAAGAGCTGGACGATACCACCGGCCCCATCATCAAGAAAAACTTCCAGGTGAAGGCGCCCGATGAAGTCGATGTCTATGTGCAGGGAACTCCGTCCGATCCGACGGACATCAACACGGGCACGCTAAAGGTCGTTCACCTGGGCGCATTGCCGTAAGCGGCTTTTAGACTAGAGACAGGCGCGGACGTTCCAGTCGTTCGCGACGAGGGCGACGCGCGCTTCTTCCGCCGTGCATTTTTTCAACGTGGTCACCAGGCGGATCGCGCGGTCGCGGAGCTTGGTGTTCGAGGCGTTCATGTCGACCATCGAATTGCCGCGGACGCGACCGAGGCGGATCATCGCGATGGTGGAGAGGATGTTCAATGCGACCTTGGTCGCCGTGCCGGCTTTCAGGCGCGTGGAGCCGGTGAGCAGTTCCGGGCCGGTCGGGATGTCGATCTCGACGTCCCAGGAGCGCGCCCGGCGGCGGGCGGGGTTGCAGGTAAGGAGGATGGTCTTCGCGCGCAGCCCGGCGGCTTCCTCGAGCGCGCCCAGGACAAACGGCGCGCGCCCGCTCGCGCTGATGCCGCAGACGACGTCCTTTTCACAAACGCCGCGATCCAGGACGCTGAGGGCGCCAAATTCGGTCTGGTCTTCGGCGCCTTCGACGGCGCTGTGCAGGGCGTTGATGCCTCCGGCGATGATCCCCTGCACCAGGTCGGGAGGCACCCCGAATGTCGGGGGAAGCTCGCTGGCGTCGAGCACGCCCAGCCGCCCGCTGGTTCCGGCGCCGGCGTAGAAAAGCCTGCCGCCGTTTTTCAGGCTTTCGGAGACGGTGTCCACCGCGGCGATGAGCTGTTCGCGGCAACGGGCGAGCCCTTCCGTGACGGCGCCTTCCTCGGAGATGAAGAGATGCACCAGATCGGCGGTGGAGAGGCTTTCGAGATCGGAGGAGCGCGGGTTGGGTTGTTCGGTTGCGGCGGCGGCCAGGTCTTCGGCGGGCGTCTCGAGGCTGGCGGCGGCAAGGGCGGACGGCTCGGGCAGGTTATCGCGCGAGGCGAGCCACGCCGCGCCGACGGCGCCCGATTCCGAGCAGAGGCTGACGCGCGCGCCCGGCAGGATGTCGCTGAGGTAGTCCTTGAACAGGTCGAAGTATTCGGCGTGGTGATTGAAGAGGCCGCCGACCAGCTTCACTTCGGGGTCGGGGAAGTCGAGCCGCAGGGCGACCGCGCGCGTGTAGTCCGCCAGGATGCGCGCGCCGCCCTGGATGGCGGAGAGCATCTCGGCATCCCCCTGGCGCGCGGCGGAGAAGGCCACGGGCGCCAGGCGCGCGACGGACATCTTGTCGGCGTTCTGCGCCCAGGTGGAGAGGTCATCGAGCCGGTTGAGGGCCAGCGCCTGGAGAAGGGCTTCGCCAATGGGGGTGACTTCCTTGTCCAGGTCGTAATCCCACAGGGCGATGCGGAGCGCCTGCATTGCGAGATCGTAGCCGCCGCCTTTGTCGCCAAGGAGCTGGCCCCAGCCGCCCGCTTTTTCCACGCGGCCATCCTTGCGGCCCGTGACCGCCGAGCCGGTGCCCGCGATGACGGCGATGCCATCCCCCGCGCCGAACGCCGTGGCGAACCCGGAATCCCTGTCGCTCCCCACGGTCAGGCGCGCTTCGGGCCAGACGCCTTGCGCGATCATTTCCAGCCGCGCCCTGTCCCCTTCCGAGGCGCAGCCCGCAAGGAAGACGCCAACGCGGGACGCTTCGCCCGGAAGCACGGAGAAAAGGTGGCGCAACGCCTGGTCGGGGATGAGCCGGAGATTCGCCTGCGCGAGCCGCCCTTGCTTGACGACCTGCCTCCCCTCCGGGCCGGTGGAGAGGTATATCCAGTCCGTCTTTGTTCCGCCGCCTTCGATGCCGAGCACGAGGTTTCTGGATGCCATGAAAGTTGGAGAATGTATCCGGAGAACCGGGCAAAACAAGTTTTGCAAACGGCGGCGGGGGGTTAACCTGACGCATGCCCAGAAGCGAAAAGGAAAAGGCCGCGGCGCGGATCGCGGAGCTTTCGAGGCGGATCGAGGAACATAACCGTCTTTACTACGAAGAGGCGGCGCCCGTCGTCTCGGATCGGGAATACGACGCGCTTTACCGCGAACTGGCCGGCCTGGAGAAGGAGTTTCCCGATCTTGTCCGCGCCGATTCCCCGGCCCGGCGCGTGGGGGGCAAGCCGCTGGAGGCGTTCACGCAGATAACCCACCGGACGCCGATGTTGAGCCTGGACAACACGTATTCGGAAGGGGAGATCGCGGCGTTTTTCACGCGGCTGCAAAAGCTGCTCCCGGGAGGGCGGATCGACACCGTCATCGAACCGAAGATCGACGGCGTGGCCATCTCGCTGCTTTATGAAAACGGAAAATTGAAATGCGCCGCGACCCGCGGAGACGGGACAACGGGCGACGACGTGACGCGAAACGTCCGCACGATCGAGAACGTGCCGTTGGAGATCGACGCGGATTCGCTGGAGGTGCGGGGCGAGATTTATCTGCCGAAGAGCAGGTTCAAGATGCTGAACACCGAGCGCGAACAGGCGGGCGAGACGCTCTTCGCGAATCCCCGCAACGCGGCTGCGGGTTCGTTGAAGCAGCTTGACCCGGCCATCGTCCGCCGGCGCGGGCTGAAGGCGATCTTTTACGGGGCGGAAGGAATGGCGGCCGGGAGCCACCACGAAGTGCTGGAGTTGTTGAAAAAGACGGGGCTTCCCACCGCGGAGCGTTACTGGAAGGCGAGTTCGCTGGAAAAAGTGCTCGAGGCGATCCATGAACTCGACGCGATCCGGCATTCGTTCGATTACGAGACGGACGGCGCGGTGATCAAGGTCGACTCCTTCCAGCAGCGCCGCATCGCGGGGTTCACCTCCAAGGCGCCCCGGTGGGCGATGGCTTACAAATACGAGCCGGAGCGGATGGAGACGCGGCTCCTGGACATCGTGGTGCAGGTGGGGCGCACGGGGGCGTTGACGCCGGTGGCGGACCTGGAGCCGGTGTTCGTGGGCGGGAGCACAGTGGCGCGGGCGACACTGCATAACGAGGAGGAAATCCATCGCAAGGACATACGGATAGGCGACGTGGTCGTGGTTGAAAAAGCGGGCGAAGTCATCCCGGCGGTGGTCGACGTGAAAAAGGAGCGCCGTTCGGGTAAGGAGAAAACTTTTCACATGCCGGAAACCTGCCCTTCATGCGGCGGCAACGTCTTTCGCGACCCGGAGCAGGTGGCGGTGCGCTGCATGAACGTCTCCTGCCCGGCGCAGGTGCGGCGGCGGCTGGAACATTTCGCGAGCCGGGGAGCGATGGACATCGAAGGGCTGGGCGAGGCGATGGTGGAGCAACTCGTCGAGCGCGGCCTGGCAAAGGAAATCGCCGGCATCTATGCGCTGGATGAGGAGAAGCTTTCCTCGCTGGAACGGATGGGGCCAAAGAGCGCCGCGAACCTGCTCGCGGGCATCCAGGAGAGCAAGGCCCGACCGCTCTGGCGGTTGCTCTTTGGCCTCGGCATCCTCCACGCGGGCGCCACGGCGGCGCGGTCGCTCGCTCGCACATTCCACACGCTGGACGCCTTGATGGCCGCTTCGCTGGACGATCTCCAGCGCATCCCCGACATCGGCGAGGTGATGGGCCGGAGCATCCACACCTATTTTCAGGACGCGGGAAATCGCGCGCTCGTGGAAAAGCTGCGGCGCGCGGGGTTGAATTTCGGGGAAAAGGACGAACGGGTCGCGGCGGTCGCGGGGAACCTGGAAAAGACGACGTGGGTCATCACCGGCACGCTCTCGCGTCCGCGCGAGGAGATCGCGGAAATCATCCGCCAGCGCGGCGGGAAGGTGATCGGCGCGGTGAGTAAAAAGACGACCTATCTCCTCGCGGGCGAAGAGGCGGGGAGCAAGCTCAGGAAGGCCGGGGACCTGGGAGTCAAGGTGCTGCGGGAGCCGGAGTTTTGGGCTCTGGCGGGGTAGCAGGTTCCCCGGTGTAACCGAGCAGCCGGCGATCCTTGATGAGCGCGGCCACCTTGGGCGGCACCATTTCCTCCCAGCCGGGCTCGCCGTTCTGGATTTTTTGCAACGCGTCGCGGGAGAAGATGGAGAGGTATTCATCCGTTATCCCTTTCATCCCCTGGATGAACTGGTTCTCGTACAAGTAGGAATAGAGATGCCGCAGATTCGGCGCGACCCGGAGGTTTTCGGCGGTGATGAGCGCGCCGGTCGCCTTCTCCTTGAGCGGGTAGATGTAGAACTTCAGGTCGTTTTTGAACAGGCGGCCAAAGGATTCCAGGATGCCGCCCTCCAGGTCGGTGTAATATTTCTCGTCGAAGATGTCGCGCAACGTCGGCACGCCCATGACGATGCCGATCATCTCCTTCGTGTAACGGAAGAGGTACGCGGCGAGCCGGTGGAATTCCGCGTAGTTGGAGATGAGGACGGTCTTGCCCATCGTGCCGAGGATGTCCACGCGATTCAGGAAATCCTGGTGGTTGATCTCGCCGGAGCTGGTGAGGTTCTTCAAGGTCATCTCCATGAGGACGACGACTTCCTTCCCGAGCACATTGGGCTCCTGGACGAACTGCGCCTGCGCGGCTTCCAGCATGTCTATGGTGACCTTCGTCACGGGGCGGAAGCTGCCGCGCTCGACGAGGATCGGTTTCTTGTAAAGGACTTCGGCGGCCTGGACGACCTCGCCCTGCGCGGTGAACATCGCGGCGCTGGTCAGGCCGTGCTGGACGAGCTCGAGGCTCATGAGCCGGTTGTCCACGTGCGTAAACGCCGGGCCGGAGAACTTGATCATATCCACCTCGAGGCGGTCGGGGCCGATGTTGTCCTTCAACGACAGGATGAAATCGTGCTCGGTCTCGAAGTAGAGCGCGCCGTAGACGAGGTTCACGCCGACCATCCCGAGCGCCTCCTGTTGCTGGAGGTTCTCCCTGTCGAGCATCCGCACGTGGATGATGATCTGCGAAGGCTCGGACTGCGGCGTCGGCTGGAAGCGCATGCCCATCCACCCATGGCCTTCGTTATGGAGGCGGTAGCTGCTGGCCGCCACCGTATTGGCGAAGACGAAGAACTTCGTGGAGGTCCCGCGCTTTTCGTTCAGGCGTTCGATCATGAGCTTGTACTCGTGGTCGAGCATGGTCGCGAGGCGCTGCCGGCTGACGTAGCGATCCGAATGCCCGTAGATCGCGTCGCTGATGATCATGTCGTAGGCCGATATGGTCTTCGCTATCGTGCCCGACGCGCCGCCGACGCGGAAGAACCAGCGGGCGACCTCCTGCCCCGCGCCGATCTCGGCGAAGGTTCCGTAGTTGGTGGCGTCCAGGTTGACCCGGAGCGCCTTCTGGTGCGTATCGGTCAGGTTGGTCATGGCTTAATGATGCTCAAAAAAGTCGGCGGCGACAAATGTTTTACGGATGGCCCGCCGAAAGGCGGGATTGAAAGGGCGACGCCCGCTCCTGGTTGTAGAGGCGAGTTCTTTAGGCGGCTGGCGCAGCCGCCTCTACAACCAGGAGCGGGCAAAGTGCATGCCATGCTTTAAAGTTCGAAGATCGAAGCCAGTTTCGCGAGGAACCCCGCCTTGTATTCCTGCTGGCGGCTGATGAGGGCCTTGTCCTCGACGGCGGAGGCGAGCACGCCTTCCACTTCCAGACGGCGTTGCGCCAGCAGGTCGCTCAGCTTCTCCAGCAGGACCTGGCTTTCCTGGACGATCTTGCCGAACTCCGCCTTGCCGACTTCCAGCACGTCGCAGTCCGAGCGCGCGATGACCGTGGCGCTCCGCTTCTCGCCGGTCAGCAGCGACATCTCGCCGAAGTAATCGCCGGAACGGAGCGTGGCGACGAGGGTCTGCTCGTGGTTGCGATCCACATAGACGTTCGCGGAGCCGTTCGCGAGGATGAACATCGAGTTCCCTTCCGCCCCCTGCTCGATCAACGTTTCGCCCCGCCCGAACCGGCAGTAGTTGGCGCCCGAAATGAGCCGGTCGGTCTGCTCTTCGTCCAGGCATTGGAAGAAGGGCCGCTGCCGCAGCGAGGAGCGGATCTCGGTCGTGACGCTGTGCGGCTCGTCTGCCTTGCGGTCGATCTTCAGGGTGCGGATCGGGAACGGAATCCTGATCCCCTCCCGGTTCAGGGCGTACCAGACGTTGGTCTGAATGTTGTCGACGATCTCGTTGTAGAGGGTGTGATCCTCCAGGGAGAACTTGATCTCGTAGATGACCGCCGAATCGGCGAACTCGACCAGGAAGATTTTCGGCGGCGGATTGGAGGCGACCCCCTTCGCGCGGACGGCGGCTTTCATGAGCGTCTCGCGCACCGCGTTGGGCGGCGTTTTGTATTCGATGCCGACCCGCAGCCGCATGGCGTGCATCCGGGTCGGGTAACAGAGGTTGATGATCGGCTGCTTGACGAGCTGGTTGTTCGGTATCTCGACGCAGATGTGGTCATTGGTGCGCAAGCGGGTGGAGCGCCACGTCACTTCCATGACTTCGGCGGTGTATTTGTCCACCACGAGCCAGTCGCCGGGCTTGAACGGCTTGCCGAACTCGATCGCCAGCCCCGCGATGATGTTCCCGAGCATGTCCTGCATCGCGATGCCGAGAATGACCGCGGCGATGCCCGAACCCGCGAGCAGCCCCGGTATGGTCTGGTGATACGAAAAGCCCATGACCCAAAGCACCGCGACGAGGAAAACAAAGATGGCCGCGACTTCCTGCAGGAACTTCGGGATCTCGGTTTTGCGTTTGCCCGCAAAATAAATCTCCCACAGGAACCGGCGCATGAGGGCGATGACGGAGACCGCGCCGAGCAGGATGGCGAGCGAACCGAGTTCGCGCTGCAAATCGAAGGGGGCCCCCTGGGCGGGCCGGGCGGACGGGAAGTCCAGGTCGAAGAAATCGAGGGCGAGGGTGAGCGCAAGGACGACGCAAAACGCCTGGTACAGGATGCCGAGGCGGACGCCGGCCCGGCGCTTGAGCCAGCGCCCCGCGCCAACCGTCAGCAAATAGAGCGCCGGCGCGAGGACGAAGGCCATCACCGCGCGTTCGGTTGTCGGGATAGCGTCGATCATCGCGGGAGAAGTAAACGCAATGCGCGCCTATTCCACGAACAATTTTTTCGCGCGCCGGCGGGCGTGGAATCCGCCGGGAAGATTGATCTTGGCCGGACCGGAAGTTCCCAGGGCGAGCGCGAGCGCCGCTTCCACTTCGTTGAACCCGGCGAGCGGCACGCCCTTTTTCTTCAGCCACGCGTGGAGGACGCGCCGTTGTTTCGCCAGCGGCATCCCGCGCAGACGCCCCAGGGCGATCTCTCCTTCCTCCGCGTCAACCAGGCTCGCCATCCATTCGTTCTCCGCGCCCAATATTTCCGCGCTCCTCCAGACCGACCGTTTTATCTCGCGGCCGAAAGAAGCTTCCAGCGCGGGGATGATCTCGTGCCGAATCCTGTTCCGGACGCTTGCCCGCTCGCGATTGGTGGCGTCCTCGCGGAACTTCCATTTGCGCGCGCGCACCCGCTCGTCGATCTCCCCGCGCCAAACGCCAAGCAGCGGGCGCAGGAGCCGCAGCCGGAAGCCGTCCTGGATTCGTTCCGACTCCGGGCGCATGCCCGCCAGGCCCGCCATGCCCGCGCCGCGGAAGAGATTGAAGAGAAATGTCTCCACCTGGTCATCCGCGTGATGCGCCAGGAAGATCGCGCCGCACCGCCGGCGCCTGCCCGCCTTCGCGAAGAACGCGTAGCGGGCCTCGCGCGCGGCGGTTTCGACGGACTGTTTCGCGGCCGCCGCCAGGGATGGGACATTCGCCTTCCCCATCTCGCACTCGCACCCGAGCCGTGCGGCGAGCCGTTTTACGAAAAGCGCATCCCCCCTGCTCGCGGCGCCGCGCAAGGAATGGTCGAGGTGGCAGACGATCAACCGGCGAAAGCCCGCTTCGACTAAAAGATGAAGCAGGGCGACGGAATCCCTGCCGCCCGAGACGCCCACGAGGTAGCGCCGATCGCGGCTGTAACTGGAAAGAGGAGAGAAAACCACGGATGACACGGATAGCACGGGTGGGAAATAAGTCCCGACTTCCGGGGCTGACTTTCAGCGGGCTAAGTTTTACCGGGGCGAAACGAGCCGAACATGATGCAATCGCCTCGGAAGTCAATTGCGATGCTGTTCCTTTAGAGCTCAGGCTGGCCGGTAGTCCTCACTCCGCAGTCACAGGATGACTTGCTCCGGTTCTGCCGCTTCTCAGGCGGCCGGTTCGGTTTCCATCTCCTCGCCGACCATGTAGCGGGTGAAGCGCCGGATGACGATGTTTTCGCCCAGTTCGACGATCTTGCCGTTGACGAGGTCGCGGACGCTCTGGTCGGGGTTCTTGATGAACGCCTGGTCCATCAGGCACACCGAGCTGTAGAATTTCTCCAGCTTCCCTTCGACGATCTTCTCGGTGACGGCGGCGGGTTTGCCTTGCACCTGGCCGCGGTAGATTTCCTTTTCCTTCTCCAGCAACCCCGCGGGGACTTGCTCGCGCGTGACGTAGTGCGGATGCGCGGCGGCGATGTGCAACGTGATGTCCTTTACGAGTTCGCGGAAGTTGTCGTTCTTCGCGACGAAGTCGGTCTCGCAGTTGACTTCCACCAGCACGCCGACTTTCCCCTGTAAATGGATGTAGGAGGCGACGACGCCTTCCTTCGTGGCGCGGGAGGCTTTCTTCCCGGCGCGCGCGATGCCTTTGGTGCGCAGGATCGACTCGGCTTTCTCGATGTCGCCCCCGGCCTCGGTCAGGGCGCGTTTGCAATCCATCATGCCGGCGTTGGTCTTCTCTCGAAGCTGCTTGACGAGTTGGGGATTTATTTCGGTCATATACAAAAAAAGAATTGGTGGAGCCGGAACCCTTCCCACAGTTCGGAAAATAATCAAGCCACGTCAAGCAGGGCGCGGATCGCCCCTTTCACCTCGCCGCTGCGCATCAGCGAGGATGGCTCCCGCGCCGCTGTCGAATGCGCGTTTGCTGTCCGCGGGCGTCTTGATGCCGCTCTCGCTGACGAGCAGGCGCGCAGCATTTCGGCCCGGGGGAGAAGTTTCGCGGCCTCCCCGCGCTTTACGTCCAGGATTTGCCGCAGGCGGTCCAAGTTTACGAAAGGCGGACGATGTCCCGCAGGAATTGGAGCCAGATGAAAAACATCCCGCGCCAGGAATACCGGATCTGCCCTTCCCCCGCCTGGGTCAGGACGCCGTCGGCGAGATTGTGCGCGATCTGCGCCCGCAGGTCTTTCTGGATTTCCAACTGTATCTCCTCGGGATTCAGCTTCTCCAGGTCTTCGGGGCGGATATTGTTCTTCTTGAGAAAATCGCGGTGGCTCTCGCAGATTTCCAAAAAAGCGTGGTCGTTACGCAGCCGGTTTATGCGCAACTGCGGCGAGAGCTTGAGGCTGTAGGAGAACGGGTAGTTCCACGTCGTCCAGATTTTCCCGTCCTTCGCGCGCGAGGAGACGCTCAGGTAGTAAAACGCCATGTCCTGCTGGTCCACCAGGCAGATGGCCGCCTGCGCGCGATCCTCCTCCTTATGGAAGAGACGGAAGAATTGCTGGTAGTCGTCCCAATCCCACCCGGTGTCCTCGACGTGCTGGAAGCCTTCCTGCTCGACCTCGTCGGTTATCTCGGGCAGGGCGGGGAATATCTCGTCGGAAGGAGGCAGGCGCTGGCGGAGATTTTTTTCGAGCGGCAGGCGGAGCTTCCGGATGCGCGTAAGAATCTCCAGCCACGGGAACAGCAGCCAGCTCAACGCGCAGAACACCCCCACGGCCACGGAGCCGCTGACGAAATACCCGGCCAGGAACGACGTGGCGAAGATGCCGAGCGCGCCGAGTTTCTGGGGGATGACATGGTCGAAACTGCGGAGGCCCATGCTGAGGGCGGCAACCCCCAGGATCAGCATAAGGGAAGAAAGCATCAGGTGGGGCCGAATTTATTCTTCTCTAAAAATCTCTCCAACTCGGGCGGGCCGAAATCGGCCAGCACCTTGTCGCCGGCCACGAGCGTGGGCGTATAAACCTGGCCCGAAAGCCGCACCATGTCCTCGAAGGCGGCCTCATCGCTCTCCACGTCCAGTTCCTCGTAGGCGTAGCCCCGCTTGTCCAGGAAGTGCTTCGCGTCGATGCACCAGGGACACCAGACCTTTACATAAAGCTTGAGCGCCGGAGACAATTCCTGAAACCTAACCTCCCCTCGCGAGGCGTCAACCCGGTAATAAAATTCGCGGTTGCCTTTTTCCCAGCACCAGTTACAATCTCCCCTAGCAGAAGCTCGGATGGGGGATTGTCAGTTGAATTACTTCAGTGGCGATTAGAAAAACCGGAGACCGGAGCCGCCGCCGACATCACTTCTAGCAAACAAAAAAAAGACAGACACATATGGGTAACAAGTTATACGTGGGCAATCTCTCGTTCAATACGACGGAGACCGAGCTCCAAGACCTCTTCGCGCAGGTCGGGCCGGTGCAGGAAGTTGTCCTCATGCAGGATAAATTCACAGGCAAATCGCGCGGATTCGCCTTTGTCACAATGACCACCGATCAGGACGCGGCGGGGGCTATCACACAATTCAACGGCAAAACCGTGGACGGACGCGCGCTCACCGTCAACGAAGCCCGGCCCCGTGAAGACCGCTCCGGCGGCGGCGGCGGCGGCGGACGCGGCGGCGGCGGTTATGGCGGCGGCGGTGGAGGAGGCGGCTACGGAGGCGGCGGTGGACGCAGCGGCGGCGGCGGCGGTGGAGGAGGGGGCGGTGGACACCGTCGCGACTCGCGCCGGTACTAAGCAGCAGGCACAACATTAACAATTTGGCGCCGCATGGCGGCCGGGCGAAATGACCGGCGCGATGCGGCGCTTTTTTTTCGGGAAATTGGTTGCGGCCAGCCCGCCTGCCCTATACGAATGAAAGGTACATTATGAACGAGCCAGACGCCAACTCCCCCGGTCCAACGACCGACGCCTTCCAGGATTCCGGTGATTGCGCGCGCCCGTGCGCCTTCTCCATAGCCTTCGCCGCCTTGGCGATCGGCTTCCTCATCGGCTTTCTCTGCCGCCGCAAAGAGCCGAGCTTGCAGGAAAAATATCTCGAAGCCCCGCTCAATGATCTCCGCAAGGCGATCAGCGGCTTGAGCGTCGTGGCCGCCAAGAAGGCGGCTGGCGGCGGCGAAGTCGCCGCGGACATGATCGATTCCCTCAGCGACAAAATCCGCGCGCTAGTCAAATCGCTGTAAATTATGAATAACGTCGAATCCAACTCCGGGGAGGGGCTTCTCCGCGGCTCCGCGCTCGACAAGGTCAGCGAATTGAGCGCGGAGGTGGTGGAATATCTAGAAACTGAAACCCGGCGCGCCCCCCTCAAGGCCCTCTCCATCGCGGTGGTCGCGGGGTTCCTCCTGCGCCACCTCCCGGTTTTTGGCCTTCTTGGCGTTCTCATTCGCCTCCTCATCCTCCTTGTTCGCCCGGCCGCTCTCATTTTTGGCGGCGTAAAAGTCTGCCAGCTGCTGGCGGAAGTCGCCCCCCCTGCCCGGAAGGCGGAGTAACCCCGCCTCTGCCGCGGTTCCAATGTGGCACGGGCGCTTCCAGCAGGATACCGCGGCGGACCTGAAGAAATTCAGCGAATCCGTCTCGTTCGACTGGCGGCTCTATCCTTACGATATTGACGGGTCGCTCGCCCACGCCGCGGCCTTGACGGAAGCGGGCCTCCTTACGCCCGAGGAAAACCAGGCCATCGGAAAAGGCCTGCTGGAAATCCGCGCCGATATAGAGAAGGGCGCGTTCGCTTTCGATCCCGGCCTCGAGGACATCCACATGAACATCGAGGCGGCCCTGACCAGACGGATCGGGGACGCCGGCGCGAAGCTGCACACCGCCCGCAGCCGCAACGACCAGGTCGCGCTCGATCTGCGCCTGTACCTGCGCGCCGAGACGGGCGCCGTCCAGATGTGCCTGCGCGGTTTGCAGCGGGCGCTGACGGCCCTGGCAGTGCGCTACCGGGAAGTGATTTTTCCCGGCTACACCCATCTCCAGCGCGCGCAGCCGGTGTTCTTCGCGCATCATCTGCTCGCCTATGTCGAGATGTTCCAGCGCGATTTCGACCGCCTGGAAGACGGCCGCAAGCGCATCGGCGTTCTCCCGCTCGGCTCCGGCGCGCTCGCGGGCTCCAGCATCGCGCTTGACCGCGAGTTCATCGCCCGGCGGCTTGGCTTCGAAGCCGTCAGCCAGAACAGCATGGACGCCGTGGCCGACCGCGACTTCGCCTGCGAGTTCCTGGCCGGCTGCGCGTTGATCGGGATGCATCTCTCCCGCCTGAGCGAAGACCTCATCCTCTGGGCCTCCGCGGAGTTCAACTTCATCACGCTGAGCGACGCCTACACCACCGGTTCGAGTCTCATGCCGCAAAAAAAGAACCCCGACGTCGCCGAACTGACCCGGGGCAAGACCGGCCGCCTCTACGGCAACCTCTTCTCCCTGCTCACCACGTTGAAGGGCCTGCCCATGACCTACAACCGCGACATGCAGGAGGACAAGGAACCCCTCTTTGACTCCATCGACACCGTCAAGGCCTCCCTTTCCATCTGCGCCGCCATGCTCGGGGAAACCCGGCTCAATGAGGAGCGCCTCGCCTCCTCGGTGGCCGATGCGAACCTGCTCGCGACCGACCTGGCCGATTATCTCGTCGAGCGCGGCGTCCCGTTCCGCGCCGCGCACGCGGTCATCGGGAAGGCCGTCGCCCTCTGCCACGAGAAAAACACGACCCTCCGCGCGCTGCCGCTGGAGGATTACCAGGCTCTCTCGCCCGTCTTCCAGCGCGACCTCTTTGAGGCGCTCGACCTGCGAAAAGCCGTCGCCGCGCGGCGCGCGACCGGAGCGCCTTCGCCGCAAAACGTCGCTGCGCAATTGAAGAAATGGGAAACGCTCCTGGGATGAACTTCCACAAATTCATCCGGGACAAGGAAGGCTGGGCCACCCTGGCCGAAGAGGAGAAATATTCCAGCCCGCACCTCGGCGTCTTTGCGGTGAAGGTCCGCACGCCCACCCGGCCCGAAGGCTGCCCCTGGACGACCGTCCACCGCAAAGGCGCCGTCGTCATCGCGCCAATAACGGCGAACGGAGACCTGCTCCTCATCCGCCAGGAACGGATACCCGTCCGCGAAACCTTATGGGAGTGCCCCGCCGGCCAGATCGAAGAAAACGCCGCGCACGACGAGACGACAATCCGCGACGCCGCGCTGCGCGAATTGCAGGAAGAAACCGGCTGGGAGCTCGCGGGCGAACTCATCCCGCTCGGCCTCTTCTTTTCCTCGCCCGGGTTTACGGATGAACACGCCCACCTCTTCCTGGCGCGCCCCGTCGTGGAAGGCAAAAGCGGCCCCGCGCACGATGAAAACGAAGCCATCGTCGAATGCCGCGCCTTCGCGCCCGCGGAAATCCGGCGGATGATCGCCGGGAACGAAATCCGCGACGCGAACACCCTGGCCGTCTACGCCCGGCTGTCCGCGATGGGCCTTTGCTAATAAAGCCGGGTTCCTCCCATCCATGGCGTTGAAACGGCTCTTTCGGTTTCGCGAGGCGGATTCGGATTCGACGAAGCCGTTCCTCGATCACCTCGAGGACTTGCGCTGGACGCTCTTCAAGATCGTCGGGACGCTCGTCGCCTCCATGATGGCCTGTTTCGCGTTCCGCTCCCGCCTCATCCATTTCGTGCAGGCGCCTTTGCAGCAGGTGGATCCCAGGGCCGTCGCGAGCCTGCGAACCCTGGCCGTCACCGACTCGATCATGATCTCCTTCCAACTGGCGTTCTACGCGGGGCTGGTCGTTTCCTTTCCCATGCTCCTTTTCTTCCTGGCGGAGTTCGTCCTGCCCGCCCTCACGGACCGGGAGCGGAAATATGTCGTGCCCGCCATCCTCACGGGGTTCGGCCTGTTTCTCGGGGGCGTCCTCTTCTGCTACTACTTCGTGCTGCCGAAGACGCTCGCCTTTTTCTTTGTGGACACCCTCCAGCAAGGGTGGACGCCTTCCTGGACGGTGCGCGATTACTTCTCCTTCGTGACCCATATCACCATCTCCTTCGGCGTTTCCTTCGAACTGCCCGTCGCGGTGCTCGCGCTCGTCTATTTCGGCGTGTTGAACGTGGCGTTCCTTCGCAGGACGCGCGCTTACGCCATGGTCATCGTCATGGTCTTTGCCGCCATCATCGCGCCCACGCCGGACCCGCTGACCTTCCTTTCCCTTGCGGCGCCGATGTGCCTTCTCTATGAGGCGTGCATCTGGCTCGCGCTGCTCGTCGAGCGCCGGAGAGACAAGGTCGGGCCGGCATAGGCTTGGCCCGGGCTTGGCCCGGGCTTTTGAAGGCTGGACAAAATCTCCTTCGTGGCCTACTCTCTGCTCTCTTGCAGGTTTTATGGAAGCCGCCTCTAATGTGACGCTAACGCCCGAGCAGATCGCATCGTTTCACGAGCAGGGTTTTCTCGTCCTCCCAGCGGTAACCAGCCAGGAGGAAGTCGCCGACTTGCGGCAGGTGTTTGACCGGCTCTTCGCTTCGAAGGCCGGCCGCAAGGAAGGCGCTCAATTCGACATGGTCGGCCACGACGACGATGACGCCGCACCCGCGCTGCCGCAGATCATCAACCCGGTAAACTACGCGCCCGAACTGCGCGACACCCATTACCGCGCCAACGCGCTAGCCATCGCCCGGCAGTTGCTGGGCCCCGAAGTGACGCCCGCGTTCGAACACGCCATCCTCAAGCCCGCGGAGCGCGGCGCCGCGACGCCCTGGCATCAGGACGAAGCATTCCGCGTCGATCCGGATTTCGAATACCAGCAGTTGAGCATCTGGATGCCCCTGCAGGAAGCCACGCTGGAAAACGGGTGCATGGAATACATCCCCGGCACCAACAAAGGCGAAGTCCTTCCCCACCGCTCGCCCGGCAGCGACACGAAAGTCCACGCCCTGGAATGCGCGGAAGGATTCGACCCCGCCAAGGCGGTTCCGTGTCCGCTGCCGGCGGGCGGCGCCACCATCCATTCGGGCAGGACATTGCACCACGCCGGGCCGAACCTGACGAACATGCCGCGGCGCGCGTACGTCCTCGGGTTCGAAATACCGCCGAAACCCTCCGCCCAGGCGCGCGATTTCTACTGGAACCGCGACAAGCAGACGGCCAACCGCGAGCGGAAACGCGCCTGGCGCCGCAGGGGCGGCGTCCTCGTCGAGGTGGGGCGCAAGTTGCGGGGCGGCGTATGGCGCAGCCCGGGCCGGCTCCTTTTCGAAGTGCGGCGCGCCCTGCGCGCGCTGAAAGGCTCGTAACCCCCCCGGCCGGGCGTATAGGGTGGCGTCACCCCCTATGCACGAGAAGATGAAGACGCCTCCGCCCTTGGGGGAACCCTCAAGCCCGGGCCGGAAGACAGCGCTCTTCTTATGCGCGCTCCTCCTGGTGAGCGCCCCGCTCCTTTTCGGCGCGGTGGACCGGGTTTTCCAGATCGCGCTTACAACGGCGCTCGGCTTCGGGCTCCTGCTGGCGCCGCCCGCCGTGCCGCGGCTCGGGAAAGGCGCGCTCTCGCTGGTTGTTCTCTTTGCCGCGCTCCTGTTTTTCCAGGAGTTCGGTCCCGAGAGATTCTTCAAGGCAACGCTCTGGCGGCGCACCCTCTCGGACAGCTTCGGCATCGCCCTGCCCTGGACGCATAACCCGGAACCCGCCCGCGCGCTCGACGCGCTCCTCGCCGCCGCGGTTGGCGGCGTCTGGTTCGGCTGGGTCCGCGATCTCGGCGGCCCGAGGGAGGACCGCATCTTCCTCGCATGGAGCATGCTCTGGGCGGCGGCCATCGTGGCCGTCGTCTGTTTCGCGATGGGGCAAAGCTCCACGACTCTCATCTACGGCGTGCGCGAGACGCCCGGCTGGACGGGCTACGGCCCGTTTCCGAACCGTAACCACACGGCCTCCTTTCTCGCGATGGGCGCCGTCGTCGGCTGCGGACTCGTGACGCGCGCGGCGGCGCGGAAACGGCCGTTTACCTTTTGCGTCGGGCTGCTTTTGCTCGGGTTGATCCTCGTGGCGATGCTCTGGAGCAAATCGCGCGGCGGCCTCATGGCGTTCGGCTTCGGCTTTCTTTTGTTCGTGGCGATCGCCCTCGCGGGCGCGCCGAGCGTTCGCGGATGGTTCGCCGCGGCGGCGGGGACGCTCGGCGTGGCGGCGCTCTGCCTCACGTTCGGGTCGCGGGTCATCGGACGCTTCGCGCCGGGCGGCGACGTCGCGACCAATTCGCGGTGGGATGTCTGGAAAGACACCGTCGCCATGTGGCGGGATGCGCCTCTTTTTGGCCACGGCCTGGAGACTTTCCCCCGTGTTTTTCCGCTGTACCAGACATTCTCGCTCGAAGACAGGATCATCCTCCACCCCGAAAGCAGCTGGCTCTTGTGGCTCGCCGAGTTGGGGGGACTTCTTGTGCTTCTGCTGGCCGTGGGCCTCGTCGTTTTTCTCGCGAGGAATCTCCCGCAAGTCTTTTCCCGGCGACAGGGCTTTTTCCTCGCGGCGGGCTGCCTCGGAGCCGCGGGCGTCCTCCTCTGCCATTGCCTGTGGGACGTGCCGGGGCACCGCTGGGCCACGGCGTGGTACGGCCTGGCCGCGCTCGGACTCGCCTGCCCGGTCCGCTCCCGCGAAACGGAAGGCTCGCGGGCGCTGGCCCTCATCCCCTTTGGCATCGCGTTTTTCTGGTCGCTGCCGATCCTCCTCGGCTGGCCCGCGTGGTCGCCGCTCTCGCTCGCGCAACTCCTGAATCGCGCGGCCGTCTCGACTTCCGTCCGCCTGGCCGAGCTTGAAAACGCGCTCCGTTTCTTTCCGCTGAACGCCGATCTGCACGAAGCCGCGGGCATGCGGGAAGCGCAAATGCCCGGACGCGCAGACGCGGCATGGCGGCAATTCCGGATCGCCGACCGCCTCATGCCCGACATCTGGGAACTCCCGGCGGGCCAGGCGGAGGTGAGCGAACGCCGTTCGCCGGGGATGGCGCTCCATTTCTGGACGCTCGCGATCGAACGGGCCGGCCACCGGGGAGATGAGATATTCGCTATGGCCGTCCGGGACACGCTGAACCTGCCCGGCGCCGAGGCGTTCTGGCGCAGCTACGTGGAGACAAACCCGCAATTCTGCCTGAGCTACGCCCAATACTTCGCCGGCGCAGCCGAGCGGGATTATTTCAACCGGTGGTGGAACACGCGCGCGCTGAGCGGGCGGTTGAATCCCTACGAGATACAGACCTTCTACCAGAACGCCGCGCGCTGGGCCACGCCCGCGCAATTCGGCCAGTGGATGCGTAGCCGCGCCTCCCGCGAGCCGGAGGACTGCATGGACTGGGTGCGGATACTCGACCGGCTGGGCGCCGACGATGCCGCGTGGACGGTGCTGGCGCGCGCCTTGAAGGAGCCGCCCTTCCCCGGCATAAACAGCGCCGCGAGCGCCGATTTCCTGCGGTCCGAGTGGGAGACGCATCCCGGGAACGCGCTGAACGCGCTGACGCTGGCGGAGCGCCTGGCCGCGACGGGCAAGACGGAAAAGAGCGACGAGATCATCCTGGCGGCGGCGGCAAGGCCGGGCGCGCCGGACTGGTTTTTGAAAAAGGCCGCGTTCGTGCTGGCGCGCAAACACCGCTACGCGGAGGCCGTCGCCATGGGCGCGCGCGTGAAGTGACCGGTTATTCGATTACGACGGTCATCTGGCTGGCGATCATGCCCGAGAGCCGGATGGCGTCCCAATTCGCCAGCCGTATGCACCCGTGGCTGCCCGAACGCCCGATTGTCTCCGGCGTGTTCGTCCCGTGAATGCCGATGCCCGGCTTGTCCAGGCCGATCCAGATGACGCCGACCGGGTTCCTCGGCCCGGCTGGGATGTTGAAGAAATTCGCGCTCCGCTTGCCGTGCTGGAGCATCATTTCATCCCAGCGGAACCACGGCATCTCCGCCACGCCCAGGATCATCCAGACGCCGGGAGGCGCGGGCAGGTTCACCGAGCCGGGCGTGATGGGAAAGGCGGCGATGAGAGCCTTCCCGTCGTAAAGGTCGAGCATCTTGTCCTTCGGGCTGATGTAAAGGGTGCGGTTCACGAAGAGCGGGTTGTCCGGCAGATGGGCGATCTCGGAGCATTCCTCGAGCTTGAACGGCGCGACGTTCGGGACGCGGACGGCGTCCCCGGGTTTCAGGGAATCCATCTTCACGCCGGGGTTGAGCTTGCGGAGGAAGTTGGGGTCGGAATGAAAGCGCTCCTCCAGGAATTCCAGGAGCGAATGGTAGCCCATGTATTTCATCTTCGCCTGCTCGGAAGGTTTGTTGGGCGGGTGGTTGACGGTTTTGGCGTCCGCCTCCGTAATCTGGTACGATGTGTAGATCGGATACACGGACTCGAGCGGGATCGAGGAATCGGGCGCGTTGGTTTCCGGCAGCTTGTGCGCCCGCTCGTAGTGCCGGAGCGCCTTGCCCGTGAATTCGCCCCAATGACCGTCGATCTTCCCGGGGCCGAAATTCTGTTGGTCGAGGAATATCTGGAGCCGGGTGGTCAGCTCCTGCGCGGCGACCGGCTCGGCCCGCGCCACCTTCATCGCCGACGGCGGGGGAGCGGGCGGAGGGACGAGCGCATCCTCCGCGACCTGGGCGCGGAGCGAAAAAGCCGCGAGGGCCGAAATCCATGGCAACCAACGCTTCATAGGGATGGACAAGCCCTTCGGATAGCAGCAAAACACTGCAAGTGCAACCGCCGACGAAACTCCGCATAGCCCAGGTGGCTCCGCTTTGGACAAGCATACCGCCGGCGACGTACGGCGGCATCGAACTGGTGGTGCATCTCCTTTGCGAAGAGCTGGTCCGCGGCGGCCACGAAGTGACCCTCTTCGCTTCCGGCGATTCCAAAACGAGCGCCCGGTTGCGCTCCGTGTGCGAGCGGAATCTGCTCGACCTGATGACGACGTGCGAGGCCTCGACCTACGAATACTACGCGAACGCCCTCGTGACCGAAGCGCTCCGGGCCGCGAAAGAATTCGACGTCATCCATTTCCACGTCGGCCCCCAGTGGATTCCGATGGGCGCGCTCTCTCCCGCCCCCGTCCTGTTCAGCCTCCACACCTTCCTTTCCGAGGATGACCGGTGGGTGACGAAGCGTTATCCCAACGTGCCGCTCGCGGCGATCAGCCGCTTCCAGGTCGCCGGGAGCGATCGCGACATCCCCGTGGTCTATAACGGGTGCGACTTCAATGCTTTCGAGCTTTCGACCGAGCCGGGCAAATACCTCGCGTTCCTCGGGCGGATGTCCCATGACAAGAATCCGCTCGACGCCATCCGCATCGCCAAAGCCGCGGGGATGCCGCTCCTCCTCGCGGGCCGCCCGCAAGACGCCGAGGAGACCGAATATTTCGAGACGCTGATAAAGCCGCTCGTCGACGGCGAGAACATCCGCTATCTCGGCGCCGTGGACCACGCGCAAAAGAACGAACTCCTGCGCAACGCCGCCGCGCTCCTGTTCCCGGTGCAATGGGAAGAGCCGTTCGGACTGGTGATGATCGAGGCCATGGCTTGCGGCACGCCGGTCGTCGCGCGCGATCTCGGCGCCGTGACCGAAGTCGTCGATCCCGGCGTCACCGGGTTCCGGCACACCTCAATGGACGAACTGGCCGCGCTCGTGCCCCGGGCGCTCGCGCTGGATCGCGCGACGGTTCGCAGCCACGCCGCGTCGCGCTTCGGCTTCCAGCGGATGGTCGGCGATTACCTGAACCTGTACCGCAAGCTCGTCTCTCACCAGGAATAGCGGAGCGAGACGCCGTCGCCCTTCAGGGTCAGCAAACCCGCCGGCGCGCCGCCCAGGTTCTCGAACTCGCCGTGGGTGAAACGGAGGTCCAGATTCCGCGTTATCTGCGCGCCGAATCCCCATTCGAGGTAGGCGGTGAGCGGCGCGCCGCCCCAGCGGTCGTGGTCCGACAGAGTCGCATCCCCGAAGAAAACCTCCGGGTTGAAGAAGACGAAGAGGCGGTCGAGGTATTTGATCTTCGGCTGAAGCCTCATGTTGAACGAGAGCGCGTACCGGGCGTTGACGATCTGGTCGCGGCTGAAATCCTTCACCGGCCAGCCGCGCGGCGACGCGCCGGGAGTGGCGGGATATTCCAGGCCGGGCGCGAAGATAAACGGCTCCACATAGCCGGAAAGCTCGGCGATCTTCCAGAGATCGACCGGCTTGGCGGTGGAGTAGCGCATCGAGAGGCCGAGCCAGGGCGTGACCTCGTGCACGGAGCGGAACTTGCCGAGGTTGAACGCCTCGTCGTAGGTGAGGCGCACGTCCATGTGCGGCGTCCAGCTCCAGCCGAGGGAAGGCTGCACCTCGAGCAGGATGGGGTCGGCCCGGTAGTTATAGGAAGTCTTCGGCAGCGAAGCGCCCAGCGGCATGAAAAGGTAGAGCCTGCCGAACACGCCCGACGGAGTGTGCGTCACCGTCACGTCCGCGGTGACCGAATAACGCGCGGTGATCTCCTGGTCGAATGGCAGGCCGAAATTCGCCGGGTATTCATTGTGCGGCGGGTAAAAAGTGGCCTCGACGAACCCCGAACTGGTGAACTCGGAGCGCGGCGCGACATCGGCTCGGAAAAGCTCCTTCGAATAATCGGCGCGCGCGACGGACGCCGCGAAGAGAAGTGCGAGGATAAGACGCTTCATTTTTTTGTTGCCCGCTGGTATAGGGAATCGCCGCGATGTTGACAAGAGCCGAAGCCCGGGAGACGGGTGTAACCGCGTGTTCCCGGCCAGTCTCATCGATCCCTGGAGCTGGCGCATGGCCTGGCGCGACGGCAGGAGCAGCCTGCCGCGCCTGCTGCTCTTCGCCGTTTCCATAGCGGCGGGCGTCGCGGCGGTGGCGGCCGCCGGCTCGTTCAGCGCGGACTTGCAGCGCGCCGTGGATGACCAGGCCCGGACGCTTATCGGCGCCGACATCGTCGTGCAGGCGCACCGGCCCTTCACGCCGGGGGATGAGCAACTCTTCAAGACGATGGGCGACGCCGTGTCGCACGAGGTGCGCTTCGTTTCGATGGCGTTTTTTCCCAAAAGCCAGGGCGCGCGGCTGGTGCAGGTGCGCGCGGTGGAAGGCGCCTATCCCTTTTACGGCAAACTCGAAACGGAGCCGGCGGCGGCGGCGGACGCGCTGCGGGCGGGGCGCGCGGCCATCGTGGATGAAAGTCTGCTCCTCCAGTTCGGGGAGGCGGCGGGCTCATCCATAAAGCTTGGCGACGCGGTATTTCCCATCGCGGGGGGGTTGAAGAAGGCGCCGGGCGAGGCGTTCGCTTTTTCTTCCTTCGCGCCGCGCGTCTATATTCCCTTCGGGCGGCTGGAGGGGGCGAATCTGCTGCGGAGAGGCAGCCTCGCGACCTGCTTCGCGAGCTTGCGGATAGACCGGCGCGAACGGATTCCAACGGATGTAAAACAGCTGGAGGCGCGCGGATTCTCCTGCGACACGGTCGCTAAACGCAAAAAGGACCTCGGGCGGGAGATGGAGAACCTTTACCATTTCCTGAACCTGGCGGGGTTCGTCGCGCTGCTGCTCGGGGCGACGGCGGTGGCGGGGGCGGTCCATCTGCACGTGCGGTCGCGGGTGCGTTCGGTGGCGCTGCTCCGGTGCCTCGGGTGTTCCTCCGCGCGGACGGTCGCCATTTTTCTCATCCAGACGATGGCTCTCGCCGCATTCGGCTCGCTCGCGGGCGTGCTGGCCGGGGTCGGCGTCCAGGCTCTCCTGCCCAGGGTTTTCTCGGATTTCCTGCCCATGCGGATCGCGTTCCACCTTTCGCCCCGCGCAATCGGCTCGGGACTTCTCACGGGAGCGGGCTTCTGCATGCTCTTCGCGGCGCCGCCTCTGCTCTCGCTCCGGCGCATCCCGCCGCTCGCCGTTTTGCGTTCGCCGGAGGCCGCGAAGGGCGATCCGTTGCGGTGGGTTTTTTACGCGCTGACGGCGGCCGCGGTTGCGCTCTTCGCGGTGATCCAGACCGGGAGCTGGCGGCACGGGCTGGCGTTCGCGGGCGGGCTGGCCGCGGCGCTCGCGAGCCTCCTGCTTGTGGCCCGGGGCGTGATCGTCGCGGCGGACAGGTTCCTTCGCCAGGGCTGGCCTTATGTCTGGCGGCAGGGTTTGTCGAATCTCCGCCGCCCGGGAAATCGCACGGCGCTGCTGATGCTTTCGCTGGGGCTGGGGACGTTCCTGGTGCTGACGCTTTTCTTCACGCAGCGGATGCTTGTCGGCAGCTTCAAGACGCCGAAAGGAGGGGATGCGAACATTATCCTGTTCGACATCGGCGCGGAGCAGCTCGACGGCCTCGCGGCGCTGCTGCACAAGCTCGGCGCGCCGTTGCTCGACCGCGTGCCGATGGTTCCGATGCGGCTTGAAGCGATAAAGGGCGTTCCGACGCGGGAACTCCGCGCGGGGAAGCGGGTAAAGGAGTGGGTTCTGGCTCGGGATTACCGCTCCAGCTATCGCGACCGCCTTTCCTCCACGGAGACCGTCGTCAACGGGCGCTTCACGGGCGAATGGAGTTCCGGAAAAGGCCCGGCGCCCATTTCGGTGGAAGAAGGGATCGCGAAGGACCTGGATGTGACCGTGGGCGACGCGGTCACCTTCGACGTACAGGGCGTAAAAGTTGAAACGGTGGTCGGCAGCATCCGAAAGGTCGACTGGAAAAAATTCCGGACGAACTTCTTCATCCTTTTCCCAAAGGGCGTGCTCGAGGACGCGCCGGGGACGTTCATCGCCTTGTCGCGGGCGGCGGATGACGCACAGTCCGCGGCGCTCCAGCGCGAGATCGTGCGCCAATACCCCGGCGTCTCCGTGCTCGACCTGCGGGCCGTCGTCTCCGCGGTGGACGCGATCCTCTCGAAGGCCGCTTTCGTCATCCGGTTCATGTCGCTCTTCACGCTGCTGACGGGACTTTTGATCCTGGCCGCCGCGCTCTTTTCCAGCCGTTACGAGCGGGCCAGGGAGGAGGCGCTCCTGCGCGTGCTGGGCGCGACGAACGGGCAGGTCTTCCGGATACTCGTGATCGAATTCGCGCTCCTCGGGTTCTTCGCCGCGTTGACGGGGATTCTCCTCTCCGTGGGCGCGGCTTACGGGCTGGCCTTCTTTGTTTTCAAGACGCGGTTCGTTCCGCCGCTCTTCACCGTGCCGCCGGCGCTGGCCGTGATGATGGCCATAACGGTCGGCGCGGGCCTCGCGATCAGCCGCCGGGACGGCAGGCAAACTCCGCTCGCGCTGTTGGCGGAAGCCTAACCGCGCCGCCGGCTGCGGTGCAAATGCCCGGCCTGGATCAGGACGCCGGCGATGCTCAGGCACAGAAGAGCCGGGGTATGGACGGCATCCGCGATGAGCGACGCCCCCAGCAAGGAGGAGAGGATGATCAGCGCCCAGTCGAAAAGTCCGGCGACCAGCGCGCCGCCGAGAATGCCGCCCACGAGCACGGCGACCCAGAGGAACGGCGGTCGATCCCAGCCGCCCATATTCGCGAGATTCAGCGCCAGGTAAGCGCCGGCAAGAAAACCCGCGACGCCCACGGCCAGCTTCTGGAGGAATACGGCGATGGCGGCGCCCGCCAGCCCGGCGACGACGCCTGCAACCAGGGTCGCCGTCTGCGAAAGGCCCAGGCTCTCGACAATAAAGACGCCCGCGAGGAATCCGGATATGCCGACGAAGAACCAGAACAGTTTGCGGCCGAGCACGAGGAGGCAGCACCCCGCGAGGATGGCGGCCAGAGGCGCGTGCTGCGTTACGCCGGACATCCGCATGACGCGGCGAGCCACTCCAGGTACTTCGGGTTGCCCCGCGAGATTTCCACTCCGATAATCTCCGGGATTTCGTACGAATGAAGCTGCCGCAGCCGTTGTTCGAGCGCGGGGTAGCATCCCTCAAGCGTTTTCAGTAATACGAGCGTTTCCCGGCTGGTCTCGACCTGGCCTTTCCAGGTGTAAAGCGACTCCGCGCCCGCGAGGAGGGTTCCGCAAGCCGCGAGGCGTTCGCTGAGCAACGTGCGGATGGCGGTGCGCGCGGCCTCCGCGTCCGGGAAGGCGCTCACGACGAGGAGAGGCTTGTCCGGCATCAGGACATTCAAGACATTCAAGACGTTAAGGCGGGTTGGCGGCAAATCCAGCCGCCCCCCAGCACCCTGTCGCCCGCGTAGAAAACAGCCGCCTGCCCTGGCGTGACCGCCTTCTGCGGAGTATGAAGCCTTACTTTCACCCTGGTTGGCGAGAGAGGGGTTATCGTGGCGGCGGTTCCGGGATGGCTGTAGCGGATCTTGACCTGCGCCTCCAGCGATTCGCACTCCACATGCCAGGTGGTTCTCTCGACCTCGAACTCTTCCGAGGCCAGGTCCTCCGCGCCGCCGACGGTGACGCGATTCGTCGCCGGGTCGATGTCGATCACGTAACGGGGCGCCGCGCCGCCGCCGGGAAGCCCTTTCCGCTGCCCGACGGTGAACATTTCGATGCCGTCGTGTTCGCCGAGGAAATTCCCTTCCCGGTCATAGATGCCGCCGGGGTGGAACTCCCCTTCCCCGAGATGGCTCTTGAGGAACGCCTTGTAGTCGTTGCCGGGCACGAAACAGATTTCCTGGCTGTCGGCCTTCTCCGCGACCTTCAGGCCAAGGCCGCGCGCGATCTCGCGGATTTCCATCTTTGTCATGCCGCCCAACGGCGTCAGGGCGCGCCGGAGCTGCTCCTGCCGCAGGCTGAAGAGGAAGTAGGATTGGTCCTTGGTCAAATCCAGCCCCTTGCGAAGCACGGCGCCGCCAACCGGAGGATGCTCGATGACGGCGTAGTGCCCCGTGGCGATGTATTCCGCGCCGATGGCCCGCGCCTTTTCCCACAAGCTGCCGAACTTCAGCTTCTCGTTGCACATCACGCACGGGTTCGGCGTGCGGCCTTCCCGGTACTCCTTGGAGAAATAGTCGATGACGACTTTCTCGAACTGGCCGGCCTCGTCCACGACGTAGTGGGGCACGCCCAATGCGTGGGCGACGCCGCGCGCGTCCGCGATGGCTTGCGGGCCGCAGCACTTGTCCTCCGCGCGCGAGATGCAGTCCTGCGGCCACACCTTCATCGTGACGCCGACGACATCATACCCCTGCTCTTTCAAAAGCCACGCCGCGACGCTGGAATCCACCCCGCCGCTCATCCCCGCCAGGACGCGCGTCTTCACCGGAGAAAGCGCGCGAGGTTCTCTTCTTCCCACTGCCGCGCGCGCCGGTAAAAGCGGAATCTCCGCTCCTCGCGGTAGAACTCCTCGGTGTGCACGCGGCGGCGCCCGTTCGCCCCGGGTTCGTCCGGGACGACGGAATGGAGCATCTCGTGGTAGATCACGTATTCCAAAAACCATTGCGGGACGAAATCCGCGTCCAGGGAAGGATGGATGCGGATGACGCGGTCATCCTCCTGGATCGTCCCGAATACAAAATACTCCCGCGGCGGCAGCCTGCGCTTGCGGCCCCAGGTGATGGAATACTTCCTGAGCGCGTTGTCGAAGTATTTGGCGTTGAGCTTGTCGAAGATCGCCCGGAGGTCGAAATACTGCCCTTCATGGCGGAACGGAAGCTGCCGCTGCATGGGCAGCTTCGGGTGCAGGAGCTTGCGTTTGCGCTTCTTTGTCATTCGGCCCGATGCTGTGAGTCGTATTTCTCTTCCAACAACTTCACCCGCGCAAATAATTTCGGAAGCCGGTTGACTCTCGCTATGCGGTCCTTCGCCTCGTCGAAAGGAGCCGCCGGAGAACCGAGATATATCTGTTTCGGAGCGACATTCTTGCTCACTCCACTCTGGGCGGCGATAACGGAAAAATCGCCGATTTCAATATGCCCGACAATTCCAACCTGACCCGCAAGGGTAACATATTGTCCCAATTTCGAACTGCCTGAAATTCCCGCCTGGGATACAATGATGGAATGTTTGCCGATGACGACGTTGTGGGCGATCTGCACCAGGTTGTCGATCTTCGTGCCCTCCTGTATCCATGTCCGGCCAAAGCGCGCCCGGTCAATCGTCGTATTGGCGCCGATCTCCACGTCGTCATCGATCTGCACGATGCCGGTCTGCGGGATTTTGACGTGCTTGCCGTTCAAGGTTTCGTAGCCGAAGCCGTCGCCGCCGATAACCGCGCCGCTATGCAGGACGACCCGGTTTCCGATCCGGCATCCCTCGCGGATGGTGACGTTCGGATACGCCTTGCAATCCTCGCCGACGATTGCGCCGTGCCCGACATAACTGTGGGCGCCGACGACCGTCCCGCGCCCGATCCGCGCGCCGGCTTCGACGACGACGAACGGCTGGATGGAAACGCCTTCGCCCAGGACGGCGTCCGGGGAGAGGACCGCGGAAGGATGGACGCCCGGCGGAAAGGCGAGCGGCGGCGGCGTGAATTTCTCCAGCAGGCGGGCGAACGCGAGCGACGGGTTCTCAACCTTGATCTGGATCGCCTCGGTTTTCTCCACCCAATCCTTGGGGACGAGGACCGCGGCGGCCTTGGTCGACCGCAAGGCGGCGACGTACTTCGGGTTGCCAAAGAAGGCGATCTGCCCTTCCGCGGCGTCCGTCAGGGATGCGGCTCCGGTGATGGGCGTCTCGCCCGGGCCGCCGACGACCTGCCCGCCGAGGAGGGCGGCAAGTTCATCCACCGTGGTATTCACGGCGTTACTTCTTCGAGGCCGGCTTGTTCTTGTTGAGCGCCGCGATGATGTCCTCGCTGAAATCCATGTTATCCCGGGAGAAGAGGACGATTGGCACGCCGTTGAGGCTTTGGCCCGATTTGTCGAAGACGAGGTCGTAGCTGTCGGTGCGGACCTTCTCCTGAACCAGCTTCGTGATCTCGTCCACGATGTCATTGCGCATCCGGACCGCCTGGTCCTGGAGTTCCTTTTCCCGCTGCTGGCGGAATTCCGTTATCTCGCGCTCGAGGTTCTTGGTCTCGGCGATTTTATCGTCGCGGGACTTCATCTTTTCCTCTTTCAACTCCTTGCTCAACTCGGGCCGGTCGATCTCGGCGTTGAGTTGGTTGATGTCGTCCATCGTCTTCTTGTAGGTGTCCATCCTGTCGTCCAGATCGCGCTTCGCCCGGGCGCGCGCCTCGTTGATCCTGGATTCGGCGTCCTTCGTCTTGGAATAGGAGGAGAAAATCTTGTTCATGTCGACCATGCCGATCTTGGTCTGGGCATGGGAGGGAGCGGCAAAAGCCAGAAGCGCCATGACGGATAAGGCGGATAGGGTGGCCAGGGAGTGGAAGGAGACCTGCTTTTTCATAGAGTGGGTATTTGTGAGTCTTGGTGAGACCGGCTGGCGGCTCAGCCGTTCAAAATTGGTAGCCGACGTTGAAATTAAATTTGCCGCTGCCCTTGTTGAACCGGTCGTCCTGCACGGGGATGCCGTAGTCGATTCGGACGGGGCCGATGGGGAGATCGACCCGGACGCCGACGCCGACATCCGAGTTGACGCCGCCAAGGTCGAAGTTGTAGGAGCCGCCGTTCACGAAGCCGACGTCGTAGAAGACCGCGCCCCGGAGGCGTTCGACGATGGGGAAGGTGTACTCCGCGGTCGCCCGCGCCAGCGTGCCGCCGCCGAGCGGTTCGCCGTTTCTGTCCTTGGGGCCGACATCGCGGAACTTGAAGCCGCGCAGGTTGTTGGCGCCGCCCAGGAAGAGCCGGTCGAAGATGGGGATGTCCGAGGCGCCGAGCCAGTTGGCGACGGTGGCGACCTCGCCGCTGAAGAGGAGGATCGTGTCGTAGGGGAGGGAGATGTATTGCGTGCCGTCCAGGTCGAAGCCGTAGATTTTGTCATTGCCGCCGAGCGGGCCGCCGGCGACGTAGGCGGAGAAGTCGATCTTGCGGCCCTTGCGGGTCAGGAAGACGCTGTCGCGGTTGTCGTAGGTGATGCCCGCCGTGAGCGAGCTTTTCAGCTTGGAACCCTGCTCGGCCCGGAGCTGGGGCGAGGAGTTGACGGCGAGGTCGTAGATGCCGATGTCTTCGAGCCGGTACTCGAGGCGCACCGCGAGGAAGTTGCTGAGCGCCTTGCGGGCGTTCAGGTCGACCCCGTAGTCGCGCTGGGCGTAGTAATCGCTGATATAGGTGGCGTCGTGGTAGAACAACTCGCCTCCGACGCCGATCTGGTAGTCGAGGAACCACGGCTCACTCAAGGACGCGATGAAATCCTTGCGCTCGGTGCCCAACTGCGCGCGCAACCGGAGCCGCTCGCCGCCGCCGGTGAAGTGCGGCCAGTTGAAGAGGTCGAAGTTTGTCTGCTGTATTTCGGCGAACCCGAGGACGCTGTCGATGGAGCTGAACCCGGCGCCGAAGTTGAATGAACCCGTGCGTTTCTCCTCGACGAGGACGTTCAGGTCCTTGCGGCCCGGGATGCCGGTGTCGCTGGAGTAGGTGTCGATCTTCGAGAAGTAGTTGAGGTTCTGGAGACGCGCCTTGCTGGCGTCCACCTTGACGGTGTTGTATATCTCGCCCGGAGCCACGGCCAGTTCGCGGCGGATGACCTTGTCCTTGGTGCGGGTGTTGCCCTGGATATTGACGCGCTCAATGTAAGACTGGACGCCTTCGTCGAGTTTGAAGTCCAGGTCGATGACGCCCGGACCGCCGGAAATGACCTGCGGGGTCACGGCGAGATCGACATACCCGTGCGCGCCGTACATGTCCTGGATCGCCTTTTTGTCCTCCTGCATCGCCTTGGGCGAATAGACCGCGCCGGGCTTCAACTTCATGCGCTTGCGGAGGTCGTCCGTGGGGAAGAGGGTCGCGCCCTCGATGCTCATGTTCCCGACGTGATACTGGCCGCCTTCCACGATGAGGAAGGTGACATCCACCTTCCCGCTCGGGTAACGGGTGATCCGCGGTTCCTGCACTTCCACGTCGACGTATCCGTGGTTCTGGTAAAATTCGCGCAGGGCGGTCATGTCGCTGTCGATCTGGTCGGTCTCCAGGTGGCCCTTCTTGGTGAGGAACGAGAGGATTGTCTGCGGACCGGTCTTGATGACGCGGCGCAACTCCTTGGTTTTGAAGACCTGGTTGCCCTCGAAATACACGGCGGCGATGATCGTCTTCGCGCCTTCGGTCACGTCGAAGGTAACCCGGGTCGCGCCGGTCAGTTCGTTGGTCTCCGTGTGGAATTTCACCTGCGTGTCCGCGTAGCCGTGGCTCTGGTATTGATCGAGTATCTTCTGGCGATCCTGCTCGAGGTTGGCTTCCGTCAACGTCTCGCCCGGCTTGGTCGTGAACTCCTTGCGCAGGCTCTTCACCTTGAACTTCGTCACTCCGTTGATGATGATCTCGCCCACTTTCGTCTTCGTCTGGATGACGACCACCACCTTCACGCCGTCGGCGACCGGCTCGCCAAAGATGCGGACGTTGCTGATGCTCCCCATCGCGTAAAGACTGCGGATGTCATCCTCGACGACCTGCTCGGAATACGGCTTGCCGACGGCCGTCCGCATGTTGGCGACGACCCTCTCCTTGCTGACGGTGGCCGGGCCGGCGTATTGCACTTCCACCTTGCGGACGATGGGCGCCTGGGGCGGAGCGGACGGAGGCTGGGGCTGTTGCGCCCAGGCGCCGGATGCCGCCAATACGAAAACCGCCGCGAGGACGCAGATGAATTTGCTGGGAATAGATTTCATAAAAACTTTGCCCGCCCCGGCGGCCAGGGCTGGATATCGGCGGTAATAGAGAGGAATCCCGGATAAAACGTCAAGGAATTTCCAAGGCTTCGGCGACGCCCCGCCTTGTCATTGCAAGGGTTTCACGTTAATTTTCCTCGTGCCGGTGGATAAAAAGAGCGCCCTGCACCGCCTTCTTCTCACGGACAGCCGAAAACTCCGCGCGTTGCGGATCTTCGACCCTTTCACGCAATGGTGGTCGATCACGGAAGTGAGATTCTGCGTCGTATGCGAGCGTCCCTTCATGGGGCGCGACATCCGGTTCTTTGGCGAGGATGAATTTCCCACGCAATTCGAATGCCCCACGCCCGGTTGCCAGGGCGGCTTCGCGGAGTGGAAACACCCCCGGCTGCACTTGTAACTCGCTTGCTTTAAGGGAGCGAGAACTCGTCGAGCGCCCCGGACACAGCTTCCATCGGCAGGCCGATCACGTTCGTGTGCGAACCCTCGACCCTCGCGATGACTTTGGTCGGGTCATCCTGCGCGGCATAGGCGCCCGCCTTGTCCAGCGGCTGCACCCGCGAGATATACGCGTGGATTTCCTCCGGCTCCAGCGCGCGGAAATGCACTCGCGTCATCTCGACGAAATGGCGGGTTTCGCCCGTGGCGAGCCGGGTCATCCAGACGCCCGAGAAGACTTCGTGCGCCCGTCCGCTCAACAGCGTCAGCATCTCGAAGGCCTCCTCCTCATCCTTCGGTTTGCCAAGGATGCGGTTGTCCAGCGCGACGAGGGTATCGGCGCCGAGCACGATGGCTTTTGGCCGTTTCCGGCTGACGGCCAGCGCCTTTTTCCTGGCGTTGAGGAGAGTCGTCTCCCCGACGGTAAAGTACGGAGCCGCCGTCTCCTCGACGTGGGAGGGAACGATCTCGACCGTGTAGCCGTGCTGCCGGAGCAAATCGCGGCGGCGAGGCGACGCGGAAGCAAGGACGATGGTTCGGCCGGCCACAAAGGAAGTCTAACAGCAATCCCCTGGCCGCCGCAAGAGGAACCCTGCGATCAGCGCTCGACATGCAAACGGCTTCCGGCATTATTTATGCATGATCCCCTCCAGATTTTACCTGTGTCTTCCCTTTTGCCTTTTAATCGGCTGCTCGCGCCCGAGTGAACCGACCGGCGCCGGCGGAGCCGCGACGAAGCCGTTGCAACTGGCTTTCGTCACGAACAACGCGGCGGATTTCTGGACAATCGCGCGCAAGGGTTGCGAGAAGGCCGAGAAGGAACTCGATAACGTGAAGGTCAATTTCATGATCCCTTCCGACGCCACCGCCGCGGATCAAAAACGGGTTGTCGACGACTTGCTGGCGAAAGGCGTCGACGGGATGGCGATCAGCCCCGTCGACCCGGCGAACCAGACGCAGATGATCAACGACGCGGCGAAGCAGGCGCTCGTCATAACGCAGGACAGCGACGCGCCGAACAGCGACCGCGCGTGTTATGTCGGCACGGACAACGTGGCGGCCGGGAAGATGGAGGGCGGCTTGATCAAGGAGGCGCTGCCCAACGGCGGGAAGATCATGGTGTTCGTCGGCAAGAGGGACGCGCAAAACGCGAGGGAGCGCTACGAGGGCATCGAGGAGGCGCTCAAGGGCTCCAAGGTCTCCATCATCGACGTGCGGACCGACAACACCGACAGCGTCCGCGCCAAGGCGAACGCCGTGGACACGCTGGTCAACTACCCCGACGTCGCCGGGCTGGTCGGCTTGTGGAGCTACAACGGCCCCGCGATCCTGAACGCCGTGAAAGACGCGGGCAAGGTCGGCCAGGTCAAGATCATCTGCTTTGACGAAGAAGACCAGACGCTCGCGGGCATCAAGGACGGGGCAATCTACGCCACCGTGGTGCAGCAGCCCTTCGAGTTCGGACGCCAGACGATGACGATGCTGGCCAAGGCGCTCCGCGGCGACAAATCGGTCTTCCCCGCCGACAAACGGGTCATCATCCCGACGCTCGCCATCAAAAAAGATACGGTTGAAGAGTTCGCCAACCACATCAACGAACTGCGCGGACGCTGATGGCTGAAAATGTATGATTCGCTCTAAGGGCGCACTCCTGGAGTTGCAGGCCGTCTCCAAGCGCTTTGCGGGCGTCGTGGCGCTGAGCGACGTCGCCCTGGAAATCCATCCCGGGGAGATCGTCGCGCTCATCGGCGAGAACGGCGCGGGCAAATCGACCTTGATGAAAATTCTCGGCGGGGTGCATCAGCCCACCGAAGGCGTCATCCTCGTCGACGGCAAGCAGTCCGCGATCCGCTCCGTAAACGACGCCCTGGGGTTCGGCATCGGCTTCATCCACCAGGAGTTGAACGTCCTGGATAACGTCGATGTCGCCGGGAACATCTTCCTCGGGCGCGAACCGGTATGGGGTGGGCCGCTGCGGCTCATCGACGAGGGGAAGATCCATCGCGAGGCGAAGAAATATCTCGACCGGCTCGGCATGCGCATACCGACCGGCGCCCTGCTGCGCGACCTGCCGATCGCCTACCAGCAGATGGTCGAGATCGCCAAGGCGCTTTCGTTGAACACGCGCATCCTCCTTATGGACGAGCCGACCTCCAGCCTGACTTTGAGCGAGACGGAGCGGCTGCTCTCGCTCACGAAGGAACTGCGCGCCTCCGGCGTGAGCATCATCTACATCTCGCACCGACTCAGCGAAGTGAAGGAAATCGCCGACCGCGTGGTGGCGTTGCGCGACGGCAGAAACGCCGGCGGGCTTTCGCGCGAGGAAATCTCGCACGACGCGATGGTGAAGTTGATGGTGGGCCGCGACCTCGCGTACCGCCAACCGCAACCGGCGAAGGAAACGCGCCCGCGCCTCGAAATCCGCGGCTTGAGAACACAGCGGTATCCCAAACAGGAAATCTCGTTTGACATTCGCGCCGGGGAGATTGTCGGCTTCGCGGGGCTGGTCGGCGCGGGGCGGACGGAAGCGGCGCAGGCGATCTTCGGCGCGGACAAACCGGTCGCGGGAACCATCCGCATCGACGGCCAGGACTTGAAGATAACCTCGCCGCTGGACGCCATAGCGCACGGCATCTACCTCATCCCGGAGGATCGCCGCAAGACCGGCCTCATCACCTCGATGCCAATCCGCGAGAACACCACCCTCGCCTCCATGGAACGCTATTCGACGGGCGGCCTCATCCAGTTCGGCGCCGAGCGGACGGCCAGCGAACGCTATTGCAAGGAGTTCCGGGTGAAATGCTCCTCCATCGAGCAACCCGTGAAGAACCTCAGCGGCGGCAACCAGCAGAAAGTCATCCTGGCGAAATGGCTTTCGCTCGCGCCGAGGCTCCTCATCTTCGACGAGCCGACCCGGGGCATCGACGTCGGCGCGAAGGCCGAAATCTACGACCTCATGAGAAAACTGGCGGAGAGCGGCGTCGCCATCCTGATGATCTCCAGCGACATGGAGGAAGTCCTCGGCGAAAGCCAGCGGGTCGTCGTCATGCACGAAGGCGCCATCGCCGGCTCGCTCGACCGCGAGCATTGCACCGAACAGGCGATCATGAACCTCGCCGTCGGCCACCACGCACAGGTATGAAAAAACTGCTCCTCAAACGCGAGTTCGGCATCTTTGTCCTGCTGCTCGTCCTCTGCATCGTCGTCGCGGCGCTCAATCCGAAATTCCTTGGCGCGGCCAACCTCCAGAACATCGGCCGGCTCATCGGCATGTACGGCATCTTCAGCATCGGCATCGGCCTGGTCATCATGACCGGCGGCATCGATCTCTCCATCGGCTCGATGGTCGCGCTGCTCGGCGTGGAACTGGCGATGCTCCTGCCGCATTTGGCCTGGCCGCTGGCGGTGCTGGCCGTGCTCGGGACCGCTGTCGTGCTCGGCGGGCTGCACGGGCTTCTGATAACGCGGCTCGGGTTGCAACCGTTCATCGTCACCCTTTGCGGCCTGCTCTTTTACCGCGGCATCGCCCGCTTCATCGCCAATGACGAGACCAAGGGCTTCGGCGACGCCCGGGGCTTCGAACTGCTGCAAAACCTCGCCACCGGGCGGGTTCTCGGCGTGCCGATGCCGCTCATTTTGCTGTTGATCGTCGCGGCAGTCATGTGGGTCGTGCTGCACCGCTCGGTGTACGGGCGCTATCTTTTCGCCGTGGGCCGCAACGAGGAAGCCGCGCGCTATTCCGGCATCAACACACGGCGGATGATCGCCAGCACGTATGTCCTCTCCGGGGCGTTCGCGGGCGTCTCATCGATCCTGCTCGCGTTTTATACGAACTCGATCTCGCCCTCGTCCCACGGCAACTTCTATGAACTCTACGGCATCGCCGCGGCCGTGCTGGGCGGGTGCAGTCTCGTCGGCGGCGAAGGCTCGATATTCGGCATCGTCATCGGGACGGCGCTGCTCCAGGTGCTGCAAAACCTGGTGAATCTCCTCGGGATACCGAGTTCCCTGAACTTCGCGGTCATGGGCGCCGTCATTCTGATCGGCGTCGTGGCCGACCGTTTGCTGAAGAATCGCTGACGGGGTTGATTGCCGCTTCAGGCGGCCGATACAGCCGCCTCTACAACGACACCTTTAGCGATGGCCGCCATGTCCCCCCCCGTGACCGCCGCCTCCGTGGAAGCCGCCGCCGCCACCGCCGCCGCCTCGGCTGAATCCATGACCGTAAAAATGGTGGGAGCCAAAGTGCCCGTGGTGGTAGCCCCCGCCTATGACGTATCCGCCGCCCCCGTACGGACCCCAGTCGCCATAGTATGGCCCCGCATAAGGCGGCCCGTAGTCGGCTCCCTCGTAGTAAGTCTGGCAGCCGCCGCACAACAGCATCGTGAGAGCGGCCCCGGCCAGCGCAAGCAGTCTTGTCTTCATGGTTCGATCCGGAAGGCGGCTTCCTTTTCAAAATTCTTTTTCTCGTCCGGGGAGAGGCCCTCATACAGCACGCGGATCGTGTAACCGCCGACCAGTTTTCCATTATCCACGAACATCCAGTCCGTTATTTCATCCGGGTTCACCGAGACGCGCATTCCCAGTTTCAGTCCTTTGATTTCCTGCGGCGTATTGTCAACGCGCCCGCAGAAACGGCGCCCGGAGCAGGTCACATGCGAAAGCCAGATGTGCTCGACACGGTCTCCCTGAACAAACGGTTTTTTCACTTCGAAATCCCTTTGCCCCGGCCCGGGATGATTGAGCGCCGTGACAAATATCCGCAAGCGCCTGCGCGCCATCCTCACGGCGCGGTCCATCTGCCGGTCTTTTTCCTCGACTTGGAAATAGGCGGGTTCGACGCCCGGCCTGCGGACGGTCCTGCCAATGGCATGAGGCGGAGTTTGTGATGCGCAACCGCTGAGAAGGAGCGCGCCCGCCAAAAGGGAAGGAGTTATTCTCATCGTCATTTGTCAATTCGCGGCTCGACCGCCCGATGGCGGTATGTGGGCAATGAACGCCACCGGTGTTTTAAAAGAATCACAGCGCGCCGCGGCCAACTCTTCCGGCGCGAATCATCTTTCTCTGTGAACGTTGTTTTTACCCTTCTCGGGAAAGGGCATGGCATGGCGGGTGCTATTGGACACAGCCGGGGAAAACAACCAAAGGGGGCAGCTCGATTGGAGGGTTACGCTGAAGGATCCGGGGGGAATCACTCAGCGAGGGCCAATCGAGCTGCATTTCCCCTTCAGGGCTCGTTCCACTTCGCCATGGCCCTGACATAAACGGGCCGGAAACATTCCGCGATTCGCGTCCACTGGCCCAGGCTGTCCTTGCGAGGCGCAAGCAGCGTCCACGGTTCCGTTCCGGTCTGGATTTGGATCGCGACATACTTGTCCGCGCCGGCCTTTGGCTCGACGAACCCGATCCGCGAAAGAGCGTGGTGAAACAGCGTCCAGAACTCCTCGGCGTCCGCGCAACGGTCGATCTCCATGTCGAGAAGCTGCGCTTGCAACAAAGCGTAACGCACCGTCTGCCTGCGCGAGACGATCCTGTTGAATTGTTTGCTCACGTCGCCCCAGCTCCGGATGTACTGAAGGTAACGCGCGGCGAAGATCGCCATCAGAAAGATGACGCCGATGGCGATGGGAATCGTCCGTCCCTGGCTCCAGAAGATGCTCAGCGCCATCAAACTTAGAA
>Ga0070731_10000233_pt1 | contig 93343 bp, 78 predicted proteins | sample Coa_R1_2_FD_66448 | JGI IMG/M metagenome (GOLD analysis project Ga0070731, IMG submission 66448) | Surface soil microbial communities from Centralia Pennsylvania, which are recovering from an underground coalmine fire - Coalmine... | ecosystem: Environmental > Terrestrial > Soil > Unclassified ... | reverse complement strand
CGCGTAGTGCCGGTTCTTGGTCTCGTACTCCACGTGCGCGATGGCAATCGTGATCCCGCGCGCTTTCTCTTCCGGCGCGTTGTCAATCGAATCAAACGCCCGGAACTTCACCTTGGGATTGTCCTTCGCCAAGACCTTGGTGATCGCCGCCGTCAACGTCGTCTTCCCGTGATCGATGTGACCGATCGTCCCGATATTCATGTGCGGCTTCGATCGATCAAACTTTTCTTTGGCCATGATGACTCCGTCTCTTGTGATCTTTCCTGCGTGGGGCCCTTGGGTTCGGGCCACCCTCAACTACAAGTAATTTCTTTTCTCCTTGGCGCTCAATACGGCCGGCCAATTTCGTCGGCCGCCTGCCATGAAACCGCGCGCCTGGATACCTCAATCTCTGGAGCCGATGAGCGGAATTGAACCGCTGACCCCGTCCTTACCAAGGACGTGCTCTACCAACTGAGCTACATCGGCGCCTTAAGAACAGTGGCGAGCGGCAAGTGATCAGTGGCGAGTCCGCTTTAGTTATATGCATCACCTTTTCCACTCCGCACTTGCTACCCACTTGCCACTAGTCACTCGCCACTCTTTTTCTGGAGCGGGAGACGGGGATCGAACCCGCGACCAACAGCTTGGAAGGCTGTGACTCTACCACTGAGTTACTCCCGCCGCTTGCTGGAAATTGGAAAATGGAAATTTGAAATTCGACTGCATCCATGCCGTTTTCGCGTTTCCAATTTCGATTTTCCAATTTCCAGTTTCCATCTGGTGGACAGGGGAGGATTCGAACCTCCGTAGACCGCAAGGGCCGGCAGATTTACAGTCTGCTGCTTTTGACCGCTCAGCCACCTGTCCGATCCTGGTCCGCCTGACCCAAGATGAGATTCTTATGCTCCTCACAATTTCCTAAAGTTATTGCCAACGGACTGCACTGGAACATTCAAGTCAACGGTGGGACAAAGGGGCACCCGTCTGCCCGCATACTTCGCGGCAAAAGATGACAAATATGTTTTGAAAAACTACCCTCGAATCCCGGCCCTCATCTCCCGAAAATTTTCCAGCCGCGCTCGCTCAAACTGGAGCTGGCGAAGGGATTTGAACCCCCGACCCTCTGATTACAAATCAGATGCTCTACCAGCTGAGCTACGCCAGCCGCCGCGAATCAATAATTCTAAAGCTTCGGAACCAAAATTGCAAGTGGTCTATAAAACTTTTTTATGCCTGTCCACAGCCCGCAAAATTAGGCCTAATTCACGAAGGCCGCCTGATTCCCCGTGGACTTCTTATGGCGACTGCCGCCGCGCCTTGCGCCCCTGCCCTGATGGTCCGGAGCGGAATCATAAATCAATTGAGCGCGCACGGGCCCGCGGCCAAGCGCGCCACTTTCAATTCGCGTGTCAAACATTCGACAAAAGCCATCGAGGTGGGAAAGCACTTCTTCTCCCTCCGCGCCCGAAACAATTTGGGGCGCACCCTGGGAAGAAATCTCCACCGGGACTATTTCAACCGATTCCAGTTTCTGCGATCCAAAACCTAACCGGACAATTACGGACTCCCGGGCAGCAGGCCTTGAAGACGGAAAAGCGAAATTCCCGATGGAATAAAAAACCGGAACCTCCCCAACATATTCGATGCCTTGCAACACATGGGGATGCATTCCCACCACTGCGTCGCAGCCTGACTCGGCCGCCACGCGAGCCAATTGATGTTGCCTGGAGGTGATCAGGTGCCCTCCCTGACCTCCCCAGTGAATCATCAAGACGACAAAGTTGGCTTGCTGACGCGCACGCTTGATGGCCTGGACCAGGACATCCTCGTCCTTTGAAGAAGCAACGCCCAACCGGTCCGGGGTCGCCTCATAACCCGGAGGCACAACGTCGGTAAACGCCAGAAATGCAATTCGTAATCCATGGCTCTTTAATATGAAGGCGCGCTCGGCGTCCTCCTCGAGGCCAGCTCCCACGTTGGGTAACTGAGCACGTTGAAAAAATCGCAGCGTGTCACTCAGTCCCGCCGTGGTGTAATCCATCATGTGATTGTTTGCCAGGCCCACCAGTCCGATACCCGCGTCTTTCATGATCCCCGGGATGGCAGGGTTGCTGGCGTGGAGGATATAATCCTTCCCCGCCCTGACGGCTGCCGGGCTCTTGCTCCGCGTTACCGTGTGCGTGCTGGTAATCGGCTCTTCCAGATTCACGAAGACCAGGTCAGCCCGGCCGAATTCCTCTTGGACGCCGTCAAACAGATGGGGCGCGTCCTGCTCGCCTTTCCAGGAAGATTCCGGCAGGACGTCACCGGCTACTTCGATGACGGTTCTCCCTGAATCCGCCGGCTGCTGTGCCCTTGCCTGCCGGGTCCGAATGTAAATAAGGCCCAATCCCATCGAACCGAAAAAAATGGCTCGCCGGATACGAAACAAAAAAGTTTTCACTCTTAACCTTCGGGAAAAATGACAGCCTGAATACAGGTTATCCGTGGAGGTATTTTGCCGGATTCACCGGCGTATCTTGAACGTGAACTTCGTAATGCAAGTGCGGGCCTGTGGTCTTGCCAGTGACGCCCACGGCGCCGATTGCCTGGCCTCGTTTAATCTCCTGGCCCACCACGACGTTGATCTTGCTGAGGTGTCCATATTTTGTTGTGATACCTGACCCGTGGTCAATCAGGATTGCGTTGCCGTAGCCCGCATCCGGGCCCGCGGCCAGAACAATGCCATCGGCTGGGGATTTGACCAAGGTGCCCACTGGAGCCGCGATGTCCATACCCGCATGGAATGCTCCTTCACCGCTCATGGGATCCAGGCGTTCGCCAAAACCAGCCGTTACCTGTCCCTGCACGGGCCATATGGAAGGTATGGTGGCGCCGTATGAGGACTCATTTAACAATAGGTTGGGGGCGATTTCATTACCCGGAGATGTGGCGGCTGTCGTCTTGAGCAAATTGAAGGCATAGAGTGAGGCGTGGTAGCTGGAATCCAAAGTGGGATTGCTTTGGGTCGCCAAGACGAGGAGCGAACGGGGAAAACTTGCCCGTCTCGCCTCGCCAAATCCGTAAGTAAGCGCCACTTCCGTGGCCAGGGATTCCAGAGAATCCAGCTTGGCGTTGGTCTGAGTGACTACGTTTTCGAGAGACCGGTACTGGTTCTTCAGAGTTTCACGGTCGGAACGAAGGTTATTGTAATCGGAAACCTTAAGCAACATTCGAGTATAGCTGCTGGCCAAAGCCACCATCGTGGTAATCCCTACCAGGCTGAAGGCAAGCACCAAATGGACCACATAAAATGGCAGGCGCACTTTGTGAACTTTTCCATGCGCGCCAGGAAATATGAGGAAAGTAAAATATTTTCTTCCCATAATTATAGGCTCCGAATTGTAATGAGTGGCTTCCGCCCTGATCTTGGTCCTTCCAAGGGCGAAAGTGAGTGACGCGAAAACTTGAGTAGTGGGTAAGCTTGACGTAGCGTCGGCTCGGGGACCCCACATGGCGAGCCCCAAAGCACGACCTGGGGTCCCGGCAACTTCCCCCTACAAAACCAAACTGACCCAATACCAAAACTTGTCTTCTTGAGATTGCGCGAGAAATGGTATGTTACGTTCCCAATCCTGTCAAGCAAATATCTTTTGACTCAGGCATTCTTAAGCCAATCCAGCAACGCGTTGCGGAATTCTCCGTCTGGCTGGACTAATAATTTTAAGCGATCGCCCGCGTCGGCTTTGGAGTACACATCCATGGCGTTTCGATATTTGGCCTCAATAGCCTGGAGCGAGAGGGTTTCCTCAAGCGGCCCAGTGGGGTTGAGTAATAGACAAGCCCTCGGAGCGAGCGCGGCCGCCAAGTCAGGCAGGTCGAATTCCCTCAGAATTCCGAAAACCAGCCAGGCAAGGGCGATCGAATAATCCTCCGACTCGACCACCGACCGAAAATCTGCCAGCCCTCGATTTAAGACGATGGACTTGAGGCGGTCGTCCAACACGGCGGCCATAAGTGAAGCAATTGCTCCGCCACCAATCCCAATGAGATGCAGACGTGACATGTCCACGTCCTGGCGCGTCTCGAGGTAGTCCAAACAGCAAAGAATGTCCCAGACGCGCTGGCCGAGGACGGGCTTCCCGATCGTCAGTCCTGCCCAAGCGTACCCGGAATCGGAGTGTTCGCCCCGGTAAAACAGCGGTCCTCCTTTGGGGGAGCGTGGATAGGTCACGCCGATACCCCGCAAATCGATTGCGCAGACGGCAAATCCCTTTAGAGCCACGGATGCCATGTCACTCGGATCTTCGGCTACGCTGTCTTTTCCATGTTCAGAGACATAGACAATTGTAGGGAGAGCCGCAGTCTCCCCCTTAGGCTTAATCCACCAGCCAGGCACTCGGACTTCCGCCTCAGAGCGAAAATCGAACGACTGATAAAACAATCCCAGTCCTTCAAAGGAGGAAGCGATGTGTGGATTAAGCGCGGCGCGCCTGGACGGTAAAGCGAGGATTTTCCTCAACGATCGACGGATGTTTTCCTTGTGCTCGGCTAACTTTTCGATTGAAGGGAGAGGAGAACTTCCTGCCGAAATTGTCCGTGCTCTGTCAATATTTAACTGAAGCACGGAACGCCCGCCGAGCGAGGTCAACACCTGGCCCGTGCTGGTACAATTCAGGTCGTCATGGGGTGACGATTCGAACTCCGTCTCATCAGTTGGCACACCCTTCTTGCCCAACCATTGGTTAAACCAGGAGTAGGCCGCCTGGCGGTTTAAGAAATCGAAATCGTGGGGGAGAGTTGAGGTAAACAGGCCGACCTTTTCCTCCGCTCCCAATCTTTTGTATGCACTCTTCAATTCCTGGAAAACCTCATCGGTGCCTTCCACATAAGTTGGAGAGTAAGTTGTGCCTGAATCGTGGGTGGTAAAACACAGCAGCAAGGGTTTGGGTGCAAAGGCCATCAGAAGGTCGCCTCTGTCGACGAGGAGTGATGGGCCAGAATCTCCCGAATCCATGGCGAGTCCGCCCACCAGGTTTTGCTCCGCATCGGCGACCGCGCCAGGGGGGTCATATTTCGGCCCGGCCAGGTTTTCCGAGTTGCCCTCCACTTCCACTGCCGCGTGGATTCGCGATTCGAGCGCGCATAAATACATGGTCATGGTGCCGCCGCCGGAGTGACCCGTCAAACCAATCCGCGTTGGGTCAACTTCAGGGCGGGTCAAGAGGTAGTCCAATGCGCGCACGGCGTCCCAGGCGCGGTACTGGGAAAACGAAGCGCCGAGCAAGAGCAACGGTCGGCCGGCCTGGGAATGTTCTCCCGTGGGCCCGAGACGCGACTTTCCGGTCTTGGGATCCAGGTATTGATGCCGCTCGCCTTGCCCGAAGGGATCGAACGCCAACACCACATAACCCATGCGCGCCAGCGTCTGAAAAACGTATTGGTAGTTTCGATAAGCCTTTCCATTGGATGTGTGCCCAAGGGAGGAAAGAATCGCCGGGAATGGCGGCCGCGCGTTGGGGTTCCCCGGCGCGGGCACATAAAGGTGCGCGGTTACAAAAACCTTGGGCTGGCTTTCAAAAATGACCTTCTCGATCCGATAAGTTTTTCGTTCGATCGTCCCTGACACCACGGGATTGAGGGGAGTCTTTTCGAGCCGGCCGCCCACCAACTCCCAAACTTTGTCCCTGACCGCCTGGATTCTTTTTTGCACTTGAGCTGCAGTTCGAAGGCCTTCGAGAGCTGCCATGCGCCGAGCGCGAGCGGCGTTCACCTTTGCGGTAAGATAATGAGGCCAGTCGCTCCAGTAGTCACGATCTGGAGTAGTCAGCTCAGGGGAGATCTTCGGCAAGGGTTGGGGAGCGCCGCCGCCTGCAAGTGGCAAGGCAAGTCCAGCCGCGTTGGTCTGGAGAAACCTTCGACGTGAAATCATTCAACACCTCCGCTGGCGGGATCCGGAAAACAGGGCGCGCTATTCCGCGGAATCTAATATCATGAACGGCGGAAAAATGCAGTCCCTTAAGAGGAACATGCGATTCTTGGCGCCCAAGTTCGGCGCTGGACTTCATTTCGTGCCACGAGGGCCACATGTTCGCGACTGAACACATGTTTGTCCGGTGGCTCCAGCGACAACAGGCCCGGCGGCCCATGGGCCTGCACCTGGGAATCGGCGATGACGCCGCGTTGGTGGAGCCTCGGGCCGGCCGGGAACTCATCCTTACAACTGATCTCTCCATCGAAGACGTGCATTTCCTGCCCCAATTCCATCCCCCCCGGGCAGTGGGGCACCGCGCCCTCGCTCGCTCGCTGAGTGACGTCGCGGCGATGGGAGGCATTCCGCGCTTCGCATTAATTTCACTCGCAATTTCGCGAAGGACTACGCAAGCATGGCTTGAGGAGTTTTATGCCGGAGTGTTCGCGCTTGCACGGCGTTTTGCGGTGGCGGTAGTGGGAGGCGATACCGCAATCGTCAGCGGCGCAACGACGGTGGATGCAACTGTGCTGGGCGAAGTCGCGAAAGGAAAAGCAATCCTTCGCTCGGGAGCCCGCCCCGGCGATCAACTATTTGTAAGCGGCCGCCTTGGGCTCTCCGCGTTGGGCCTTCGCTCGATCGAACAAAGAGCTGAACGCGCAATCCGCAAAAAGGGGTTGCGCGACGCCGTCCGAACAACAGGGAAATTAAATGATGCCCTCCAGGCTCATTTCTATCCCGAACCTCGTTGCCACCTGGGACGGTTTCTGGGTCAGAAAAACCTGGCAAGTTCTCTGATCGATTTGAGCGATGGTCTTTCGACTGATCTCGCGCGCCTAAGCGAAGCCAGCCACGTTGGCGCTCGCGTTTGGGCGGAGCGGATTCCGGTTCCTGCATCGGTGACGCTTGGTGGATCGAACCATGACGACGCGTTAAGTTTGGCCCTTAATGGCGGTGAAGATTATGAGCTCTTATTTACCGTTCCATCCAGGAAAGTCCCGCAAGTGCCCCGCGAGTATCGCGGCGTGCCTCTTCATCACATCGGGGAAATTCGCCGGGCGAAGACAATTCTGCTCAAACTTCCCGGAGGCAAAGAAGTCGCTTTGTGGCCTTTAGGGTATGACCATTTCAAGAAACTAGGCTTTGCGCCGCCCGGCCGCCGCACCAACTCGCGCTAATCCCTGTTCTCATTCTAGTGGGCCAGACGTGAGCTTGGAATCCGATTGACTATTGACTTGCACCGGCTGGCAGGGTTTTCACCTGCGGCTTCGCTTCAGGCGGGGGTGGCGCCGGCTTGGTCGCAGGCGGAGCGCCTTCCTTTCCTTGTGGCGCCGCGCTGGGCGGCTCGTTAGGCTGGTGTTCGCCATTATTGGAGCGGGCTGGGGGCAGATTGTGGCTCGCTTGATGTGGGTCGGCTGTCAAAACCTCTTTCACGGGCTGGCCTGAGTCCCCCGCGGGCGCCGGCTGCGTGGCCATCAAACGATCCGTCCCGCCGCTTCCCAGAATTTCTTTTACCTGGTCCGGCGTGGTGAGCAATGGTGAGTGGGGAAAATCCTCCACCGGCTTGTCTTTCAACGCATCGCCCATGAAACTCATCCAAATCGGCAAAGCGACTTTCGCTCCCTCTTCACGCGGGCCGAGGGTATTGTGATTGTCAAATCCCACCCAAACTCCGCATGTAAGTGACGGCGAAAACCCTATAAACCAGGCATCGGAAAATTCGTTAGTGGTTCCGGTTTTGCCCGCGATCGGTCTTTTGAGCGCTTTGGCCCTGGTGCCGGTTCCGGAGTTGATCACTTCACGCAGCATGGAGAGTTCCAGCCGCGCCACAGGAGCAGGAAGGACGTCGGTGACTTCGGGGGGGAAATCGTCAATCACCCGGCCGTCATAATTAGCCACTCGAAGAATCATGCGCGGGGCGATGTGAACTCCGTCGTCGGGAAAGGTGGTGAAAGCCGACGTGTGTTCGAGGAGCGTCAAATCGGAAGCTCCGAGGGCGAGAGGAAGATTGGGCACCAGGCGCGAAGTGATGCCGAACCTGCGGCACAGCTTGATGACTTTGTCCACGCCCACACTGGCCAGCAACCGGACCGCCGGCACATTGCGCGATTCGGCCAGAGCGTGCAACAAAGTGATGGTCCCCTCATACTTGTTGTCGTAATTGTGGGGCGACCATAATCCCGAAGAACTCGGAAAACTAATCGGACTATCCACAATGGTATTGAACGGATTCATGCCGTCCAGCAGGGCTTGGGCATAAACATAAACTTTGAAGGAGGAACCGACCTGGCGCTCGGCCTGGATGGCGCGGTTGTACTTGCTTTCGTCGAAATCGTATCCGCCCACCATGGCCTTCACCGCGCCGCTCGCGTTGTCGATGGCCACCAATGCGCCCTGCACTGTGGGAGTCTGGTCCAGGGCGACCTTCAAGGTTCGCCCCTTGACCTCCTTGATCAAAAACAAATCAACGTCTCCGACGGAAAATAATTGTTCGGGGGTTCTACGCCCGGTCCAGGAGAAGTCGGGCAAAGTGACGGATGCGGTCAATTCCCCAAATCGCACCAGAGCTTCGCGCGCCGTCACTTCCATTACCACTCCGTGCGCCCAGTCTCCCGCCTCGGGGAGTTTTTTCCAATCGTCATCCACGTAGGTGGCGGGCGTCGCGATTTTGCCATCGGCCAACGCGGTCGGCTTCTTCAGAATATTGTCTTCAGCGCCGCGCCAGCCGCGACGTTTGTCGTCGTCATGCAAACCTTGGCGGACGGCGCGCACCGCCGCGCGCTGCATGGCGACGTTGAGGGTTGAATAGACTCTGAGACCTTTTTCCTGCACCGTTTCCGGGCCGTATTTTCTTTCCAGATATTGACGGACCTCCTCCACAAAATAAGGAGCGATATTGGCGTTCCATTTTTGAATGTTCAGTCCCAGGGGCGCGGCTCTCGCGTCGCGATACTGGGCAGGGGTGATTTTGCCGGTCTCCAGCATGGCGCCCAGAACTACGTTGCGCCGCTCTTTGGCGCGCTCCGGATGAAGGAGGGGCGAATACGCGGTGGGGCTGCGCGGCACACCCGCCAGCGTGGCCGCCTCGGGAAGAGTCAACTCGTTCAGGTGTTTGCCAAAATAATATTCCGACGCCGCCTCGAATCCATAATTTCCGTGACCGAGCTCGATGATGTTCACGTACATCGTGAAGATCTGCGGCTTGGTAAACCGCCGCTCGATTTGGATGGCCAGAAGCATTTCCTGGAATTTGCGCGTCCAACTCTTGCGCGGGCTCAGGAAAAGACGCTTGGCCAGTTGCTGGGTCAGGGTGCTGGCGCCCTGCGTTTTGCGCCATTCGAAAATGTCCGTGAGGCCGGCGCGGATGATGCCGATGACGTCCACGCCCCAGTGACTGTCGAAATGACGGTCCTCGATGGAAACGATGGCATCCTTCAAAAAGGGAGGAATCTGGCCGTAATTGACAATCACGCGCCGTTCGAGGGCGAAGCTGCCCAGCACCGTGCCGTCGTCAGCGTAAATCTCCGTCATCACGTCGGGCCGGTAGTCTTCAAGCTGACGGACCTTGGGAAGGTCGAGCGAATACACGAACACCAGACCAGCCAAGGCGCCCACACCGGCTGAGAGCAGGATCAGGATGAGGAAAACGAATTGGCCGAATATCTTCCGGCTGCGCACCAAGAATGAAGGCCGCGGCGGGCGCGGCGGTGGCGCAGAGAAGAGTGAAAATTCATGCTCGTCCATGGAGAGTATTGTCCTCCTCCATTCTATGTCTGCTATTCGGCACAGTCAAACGCGAGAGCTCGTTTGCAAACGTCAGCATCATTTGGCTGCATTCATTTTGTTTAGTATTACTAAAGGTGCATAATGGTCAAATGTCGGAAAGAATCACGCCAGGTCACCATTCTCGGAAGGAAGCGAGAGGCGAGGAAGCCTCAAACGCGGCGCATTGGAAGTCCGCGACGTGCATCTCAAGGCTCGTCACTTTTTCGGGTAGTTTCTTAGTGGCAGTTGCCTTTTTGGGAGCTCTGTACGATCTCGGAGTATCCATCCTGAGTTACTTCTACCCTCTGGGCGGGGCAACACTCCATGAATGGATCGGGCCTGGCGCATCAGAATTTGTTTTCTATTCTATGTTGGGCGCCGGCCTCTTTCTTGTTCTTCTGGGTGAAGCTCTTTGGCCACGTGGGCTTCCCCCTTCAAAATCTCGTACTCGCGTATAGATCTAAAACTCATCTCGGGTCAATGGCGGTCAATCTCGGCAGGCTGCGCGAGTGTAGGGGAGCCGGTCTTCAACAATGACTTGAGTTGGCCCGTCGTTCACTTCGCGCGGGCGGCTAGCGGCGCGCTAGCTTGATTCAAAAGGTCAATGGAGGATTGATTCAATTCAAGCGTGGTTGCGGCGATGAGGTCTTTCAATTGTTCCAGGCTGGTGGCGCTGGCAATGGGCGCGGTGATGCCGGGACGCGCCATGAGCCAGGCCAGCGCAACCGCTGCGGGAGTGGAGTGATTTTGCTTCGCCACTTCATCGAGAGCCGCGAGGATCTTGAGCCCGCGGTCATTCAAATATTTCTTAACGCCCTGCCCGCGCGCGCTCTTTTTCAAATCTTCTTCTGAGCGATACTTTCCGGAAAGAAATCCGCTGGCCAGCGAATAATACGGGATCACACCCAAATTATTTTCCAGGCAGACGCTCTCCAGCTTCGCTTCGTAATCGGCGCGCTCGTATAGATTGTAGTGAGGTTGCAGGGATTCGTAACGGGGCCAGCCGTGCTGCCGGCTCACCTGCAATGCCGACTCCAACCTTTCGGCGGTGATGTTCGATGCGCCGATTGCCCGCACTTTGCCCTCGCGTATCAATTGCGCGAAAGCTTCCATGGTTTCTTCCTGCGGCGTTTCCGTATCGTCTCGATGTGATTGATAGAGATCGATGTAATCGGTTCGCAAGCGCTGAAGAGAGTCTTCAACAGCTTGAAAGATATAACTGCGCGACAGACCCTTCTTGTCCGGGCCCATTTCAACCCCGACTTTGGTGGCCAAAATCACATCCCTGCGCTTCCCACTGCGCTTGAACCAGTTCCCGATGATGGTTTCGGACTCGCCGCCTTTATTTCCCGGCGCCCACTTGGAGTAGACATCCGCGGTGTCGATAAAATTGAATCCCGCGCCCACATAGGCGTCAAGCAACTTGAACGAGGCCGCCTCATCAAGGGTCCAGCCAAATACGTTGCCGCCAAACATCAGCGGAGAAACTTCGAGGCCGGAATTTCCCAGCTTGCGTGTTTTCATAATCAGCCGCCTTTCTGCGGAGGGCGCATGGTGCGATCTCGCGATCTCCTGCCTAACGATTGGGAAGAAGGGAGACGTTCTTTGTAGCGAGCAACCGCTTATCCGCCGTTACCAGAGTCAGGTCAAAGACTCGGGCAGTCGCCACCAGGAATCGGTCGGCGGGGTCGCCGTGCGGAAGACGAACACCTATTGTTTCAAGCGCGACCGCAGCAGTGAGCGGCGCCTCCCTGAGTCCGGCCTTCTTCATGCCTTCCTCAACCCACTCCTCCACGCTTTTCTCCAATGAGACGCGTCCTTTTTCCTTGAGCATGACGAGTTCCCAGATGCTAATGGGCGATAGCCAAAGTTCATGGCCCGGATTCTTGAGAGCATTGACCACCCGAGCGGACAAATGGCCGGGGGCAAGGAAGCTCCAAAGCCAGATGTGCGTATCCAGGAGCAGTCTCGTCATGGATTCAGCACTTCCCAATCGCTCTCGTCACTTGCGGGCCCGACAATATCGCCGCGAATTTTACCCGTATGAGCGAGACTGCCGATCCATTCGCCGGAGGCGGGCCGTGGGGAAGGGGGTACGACTTCGGCAACGGGCTCGCCGAACTTGGTGATCAACACGGGTCTGCCGCTTCGGCGCACGCGCTCCATCACGGCCAGGCACGTTGCTTTGAATTTAGAGATCGCAATTTCTTCCATAGACTTCATCTAATCTACTTGTACCATGGTCAGAGACCATAGTCAAACCGTGATCAGTGGATACAATTGGACCTTGCGCGTCGACACCCGGCGCGCCGGAAACGCGCCATTCCTACTTTTCCGCCGCGGCAGCTTTGGCGGGTTCCGCCGCCAGCGCGGCGCCGCCGGTGACCCGCGCCGGCGCCCAGGCTTGAATGGAAGCGCCGCCCGTGATCATGGAATGGATATTCGACCCATAGAAAATGTAAGGATGAATGGCCTCGAGCGCGCTGGCTTCATCCAGCTGCTTTCGCAACGCGGCGGGAATTTCGAAGTCGAGAGCCGCCAGGTTGTCATCCAGTTGCGCCAGCTTGGTGGCGCCGATGATAGTGGAGGTGATCCCCGGTTGAGTGGCGGCCCAGTTCAATGCCACCTGGGCGGGAGGTTTGTTCATTTTTTTCGCCACGATTAGAAGCGCATCGAGGACCTTCCAATTGTGCTCGGTGAATTTATTGAAGGCGGGATTGCCGGAGTTCTTGGTGACCTCGTGGCGGCCCTCACCGATTCCCGTGTTGCCCGAGCGCTTGTATTTCCCAGCCAGGAATCCGCCGGCGAGCGGGCTCCAGGGTAGGATGCCAATCCCCAATTCCTGCGCCACAGGAATGTGCTCGCGCTCGATGTTACGTTCAACGAGCGAGTACTCCAGTTGCAGCGCGATCAGCCGTTCCTTACCCTGCATTTCCGCCAGGGTTTGGGCGCGAGCCACGTACCATGCCGGTGTGTCGGAAAAACCGTAGTGGCGGATTTTGCCCTGCCGCACCAAATCGGTGAGGGTGGAAACCACTTCTTCCACCGGCGTGTAGGTGTCCCAGGCGTGCAGCCAGTAGAGGTCAATGTAATCCGTTTGCAGCCGTTGCAGCGAGCCTTCGAGGGCGCGATAAATATTCTTGCGCCCGTTGCCGCCCGTGTTTGGATTGCCGGGTTCGGCGTTAAAGGTGAATTTGGTGGCCAGCACCACGCGGTCGCGCAAGTTGCGCTCGCGAATGAATTGGCCCACCATCTTTTCACTGGTGCCGTTAGTGTACATGTCCGCAGTATCGACGAAATTCCCTCCCGCGTCGATGTAGCGATTGAAAATGTTGCGCGACAAGTCTTGTTCCGTTCCCCAGCCCCATTCGGTTCCAAAAGTCATTGTGCCGAGGGTCAGCGGACTTACCCGCAGACCTGAACGTCCCAGGGTCACATAATCCTTAACACTCATAGAATGCCTCCTGTTCATTTTTTGGATGCAGTGAATACTGAAACGATTCTCTTCATCGGGCGTGATGTCGGGCGGCAGGCAAAATCAATTCTTGTGGTGGAAAATGTCGCCGATTAATCCGCCGCGGCGTGCCATTTCACTCCACGCTGGTTCAGGAATTCAATGGCGTGTTGAATAGGGACGGCGAGGGATTGCGATTTGTCCGGAGTGTTCTGCTGCTCGACCACGCCGACCACGGCGCTTCCGGCTTCCAAATAGACCGGGCTCCCACTGCTGCCATGTTTCAAGGGAATGTCGAGGACTATCATATCGGTCAGCTCATCGCTGCGCGGATAGAGTGGCACACTTTTGTGCCCGATAATTTTCCCGGACAGGGTTAAGGCATCCCAGGTGGAGGCGGGATGGCCGGTCACCTTGACCGCCGCTCCCATTGGTATTGATACCTGCGCCGCGTCCAACAAGACAAAAGGAATAACGCGGCTCGCGCCACTGGTAGAGAGTGGGCGCTCGGGCCGCAGAATAGCCAAGTCGTGAATCTCGTCCCTCCCAAATTCCTCCAGCTCCACCCCCGGCGCGGTCATCTCCGCGGAGCGCGAGGCATCATGCTTACCTGAAGCAGGCTGCGCGGCGAGAACCGAGGCCGCAAACTTGGCCACGATTTTCGCTCCCGGAGTATCCGCCAGGCATTCCTCGCTTTTTTCGATCACGTGGAAGTTGGTCAGTATGTATCCCTCTTCATTAATTATGAATCCGGTCGCCGCACAGTCCTGGTTTTTTCCGTGAGAGCCCGGGCCGACGGCGAGCAGTTGCACCACAGTGGAAGGAACAGGTGCGGGATTGGATTGCAATTTACTTGGGGCAGGATCTTGGGCAATCAGATTGAGCGCAAGATTTGCACCCAGAAACAAAACCCAAATGGCGGCACGCCGGGGAGGAATCATGAAGAGAGTTTACAGTCAACAGTTGACAGTTCGCAGCCGGAAGTCAGAGGGCATTGGGAGATCGAAAAATTACTTTGAGGGCGCCGGCTTGTTGCCGTGCGAAACTGGATTGAGGGTGATCAGTAATTGCCGCAAGACGGGTTCCACCACCTTGAGTACCATCTCAGAAGTTTCAAAGCCCGCCGCATCAATTTTCAGCGTATGATTGCCCGCCGGAAGCTGGCAGGGTCCGAGAGAATCCGTCGTTCCAATGTAGATTCCGTCCAGCGTCACGCGTGCTTTAGGTGGATTTGTTTCGAGCAGCAACGTAGAAACACTGTCCCACGCATAACCCGAGTTCGGGTTGTAGCCCTCACCGCGCGGATCAGTGGATGCATTGGGGCCGGTCCACCAGTGGGTGGGGTCAACACCAGGAGAATAATACGTGCCGCCGCCATAGGGTGCGTACCCGCCTCCGTACCCGCCATATCCTCCGTACCCACCGTAACTGACACCGGTTGAATTGGCGGATGCGCCAAACGATCGCCCCGCAGAGCTGTTGCCGCGCGGGTTGGCAATGGATAGAGTGGTGCCCGCCACCAGGCCAACCAGCATTACTGCGGCGGCAAAAATCTTGACGGGAGTCGAAGGATTCGCCACGCGAACTCCTCTTACCGCAATTGATCAGCTTCCGAGGACTTTAAACTAACACTTTTCTCGCTGAATTACCAGCGCACAATCTGAAATTATGGGTGCCGGCAAAGTTGGGAGGGGATGCCCAAGTCTGGAGCTGGATTAATGCCCCTCAACATATTGATAATAAATGCTTTGAAGCTAGAAGCGGCACCCCGGCGGAAATCGGCCCACGCCCTAATCGAATCCCACTCAGTCAATGAATTGCCTTGACGCTCTTTTCAGTTGTGGGCTAACGTCATAAATGGTTTCGTGGCGTGTGACGGCAAGTGTCCGTCGCGCCGGGCGAATCCAATTTCACTTAACTCCAGATCGGGGAAAACTTGGACCTCTTTAATCTCACGCGGGAATTGGTTTCCATGGAATCCATCACCGGAAATGAGCAGAAGTGTAGCAATTTTCTGTGCGGCTTTCTGGAGGCACGCGGGTTTCGCGTGGAAATGCAGGCGGTGGAAGATGGACGGGCAAACGTCTTTGCCCTGCGCGGCAGTCCGGAGATTGTTCTGAGCACGCACATGGACACTGTTCCGCCCTTCATCCCTGCCAGCGAAGACGCGGAGTTTATTTACGGGCGCGGTTCATGCGACGCGAAGGGCATCATCGCCTCGCAAGTGATTGCAGCGGAACGGTTGGCGGCGGAGGGCGTCAAGGACTTCGGTCTATTGTTCCTTGTGGGTGAGGAGATTATGAGCGACGGCGCCCGCAAAGCAAACGAATCGCCGCGCGGAACCAAATTTATGATTAACGGCGAGCCTACGGAAAACAAACTCGCCCTCGGCACCAAAGGGTTCTTGCGTGTGGATCTACTCGCGCGAGGCAAAATGGCTCACTCGGCTTACCCGCACCTGGGCGAGTCCGCCATCGAGAAGTTGTTGGACGTTTTGACGGATGTGCGCGCCCTTACTCTGCCGCGTGATCCTGTGCTCGGGCCATGCACCCTCAACATTGGCATGATTTCGGGCGGGCGCGCCGCCAATGTGATACCGGATGAGGCCCGCGCGCAATTAGTTTATCGCACGGTCACCGACGGGGATGAACTTCGCGGCCAGATTGTGAGCCTGCTCGAGGGCCGGTGCGAATACGAAATCGTGCGCAACACGCCCGCCCTCCACATGGAGACGCTTCCCGGATTTGAGACCGACGTGGTGGCATTTACCACCGATCTCCCAAGCCTTACCCATTGGGGTCGTCCCATTTTGCTCGGCCCCGGATCGATCCGCGTGGCGCATACGGACAAGGAATGTGTGGCCAAAGCCGATCTCACCCGCGCCGTCGAGCTTTACTGCCGGCTGGTGCGCGAATTGAAAGAGAAACTAAAAACGGAAAATGGAAATTAGAAATTGGAAATTGGGAAAGGGCGGTCTGATTCAGACGCCATGAATGAGCAGGAGACAGCAATAAGAATACCCGGATTTCAACTTACCACTTTCTAATTTCTATTTTCTAATTTCCCTCTTCCGCCATTCCATCACGGCTATAATGATGTACGAGCAGGAAAGGTTTGGATCATGAAAAAGCTTGAAGTGGGTATTCTGGGCGCCACTGGAATGGTGGGCCAGCGATTCGTAAGCTTGCTTGAACACCATCCGTGGTTTGAGGTGGCGTGGCTGGGTGCGTCGGAAAAATCTTCCGGCAGGACGTACGGCGACGCCTGCAACTGGCGGCTGCGCGATCCCATGCCGGAAAAGGCGCGCGCAATGCAAGTGCACGAATGCGATCCGGGAGCGAACGCGGGGAAACTCCCCCAACTGATGTTCGCCTCACTCGATTCCAAGGTGGCCGGAGAAGTCGAAGCGACGTTTGCCCGCGCCGGCCACGTGGTGGTCTCAAACTCCGGCAACTATCGCATGGAAGCCGACGTGCCCCTGGTCATTCCGGAGGTCAATCCTGACCACCTTGCGCTGGTTCGCACCCAGCGTCATGAGCGTAAGTGGAAAGGCATGATCGTTACCAACCCCAACTGCACGGTCATCGGACTGGCCATGTCGCTTGCCCCGCTCGATCACGCCTTTGGAATCGACAAGGTGCTGATGACCAGCATGCAGGCGGTTTCCGGAGCCGGCTATCCCGGCGTTCCCACGCTTGACATCATGGGCAACGTCATCCCCTATATCGCCAACGAAGAGGAAAAAGTGGAGCGCGAGGCGCGCAAGCTGCTGGGCAAACTGGTTGATGGGACCGTCAAGCCGGGTGATTTCGCCGTCAGCGCCCATTGCAACCGCGTGCAGGTGGAAGACGGCCACACGGAGTCCATTTCCGTTTCACTCAAATCGAAAGCGACGGCTGAGGACTTGATCCGCGTCTGGCGGGCATTCCGGGCCTTGCCCCAGGAGCGCGATTTGCCCTCCGCGCCCAAACACGCCATTGTGGTGCGCGATGAGAAAGACCGCCCGCAACCTAAATTTGATCTGATGACCGAACGCGGGATGGCCACCGTGGTGGGCCGCGTGCGCGTGTGCCCTGTCCTCCAGTTCAAATACACGGCGCTCAGCCATAACACCATTCGCGGCGCCGCGGGAGCGGCCTTGCTCAATGCGGAACTGATGAAGTCGGAAGGATATTTGGACTAAGCTAAAACTTGATCAAAGTGGGTTAGACGCTCAGAAGGATGAAGTATGAATTATGAAGTATGAATTAAAAGCAGAAAGTCGGAAATTCGTTTCTTAGTTCATACTTCATAATTCATCCTTCATACTTAAAGACCTCCCTCTCCCCATGAAGGAAACTTCCACCAATCCGCCCACAGAACGAACTTTGAATCTCGCCTTGCTTGGCTACGGCAAAATGGGCCGGACGATTGCGCAAATCGCCCCGCAGCGCGGCTTCCACGTACGATTGGTGATGGATATTGACGCCAATCCCCATGCCAAGGGAATCACGCGTGAAAAATTTGAGGGTATCGATGTCTGCGTGGACTTCACTACGCCCGACGCGGTCGTGGAGAATGTCCGCGGCCTGGCCGAGGCAGGATGCAATCTGGTGATTGGCACCACCGGTTGGACCGAGCACCTTGATGAGGTCCGCCGGATCGTGGACAAAAACGGGATTGGGCTGGTGCACGCGCCGAATTTTTCCATCGGCGTCAATCTCTTTTACCGTGCTGCGCAGGCGGCGGCGGAAATTTTCGCGAGATTTCCCATGTACGAACCTTACATCACCGAGGCTCACCATCAAACCAAGAAGGATGCGCCCTCGGGCACAGCCAAAGAAATGCATCGCCAGGTCGCCCCGATTCTTACCGGTCGCGATATTCCTGTGGCTAGTATCCGCGCCGGATACATTCCCGGCACCCATGAGTTGGGGTTTGATTCGGAAGCGGACACCATCGTCTTGCGCCATACCGCGCGCGGCCGCCAGGGATTTGCCGAAGGCGCGCTCCTCGCCGCTCGATGGGTGGTGGGCAAGAAGGGGTTGTTTACGTTCTCTGACGTATTGGAAGGAGGCAAGAAAGGGTAAAGGATAAGGGCCAACGATTAAAAAGCGAATTGTGAATAGCGGATTAACAATTAAGAAACGCAAGATAAAATTCCATTCGCGGCTTAGACTTCATAATTCAAAATTTCACCTATTATCCCTTACCCTTCAGCCTTTACCCTTTTCTTGGTTGGAGGTCCTATGTCACTCGACATTCGCGGCTGCGGCACGGCGCTGGTGACACCATTCGCAAAGAACGGCGCGTTGGATGTGGAAGCGCTGCGACGGCTGGTGCAATTCCAAGTTAAGAATGGGATCGATTTCCTGGTGCCTTGCGGCACCACCGGGGAGACGCCCACGCTCGAGCACGAAGAATATCTCGGCGTTATCCGGGTAGTGCTGGAAGAAGTGAAGGGGAAGGTTCCTGTGATCGCCGGGGTAGGCGGCAACAGCACCCGGAAAGTCATCTCGCTGGCTTGTGAAGTGGAGTCGCTGGGCGTTCAGGGCATCCTTTCCGTGGCGCCCTACTACAACAAGCCCACCCAGGAAGGCCTTTACCAGCATTTTGCCGCGATTGCCGAAGCGACAGACCTTCCGGTGATTTTGTATAACGTGCCCAGCCGGACGTCTTCGAACATTGAGCCTGCTACCGTAGCAAGGCTTTCCAAGGTCAGTAACATCATTGGAATTAAGGAAGCCTGCGGCAGTATTACCCAGCAGATGGAAGTCCTGAGCCTGGTCGAGCCCAGGTTCCGCGTGCTGTCGGGCGACGACTCCTTCACCTTTCCCCTGATGGCGCTCGGCGGCTGCGGCATCATCTCGGTGATCTCCAATGAAATCCCCGGACCCATGGCGCGCCTGGCCCATCTGCTCCTCGAGGGCAGGCTTGAAGAAGCGCGCAAGCTCCACTTCCAGCTCCTGCCGCTGATGCAGATCAATTTCATCGAGACCAATCCCATCCCCGTCAAAGCCGCGCTCGCCATGATGGGCATGATCGAGGAAGTCTACCGCCTGCCCATGTGTCCGATGAAACCCGAGAACCGCGCCAAGCTGGAAAAGGTCCTGGTCGCCCAAGGATTGCTGCAAGCGCAGAATGTGTAGAATCGTCCGCGCGCGATTCCAAACGTCATGCACAGAGATGGCAAAAACCGCGAGCTACGTCTTGGTCGGGGCAAACGATCTGCTCCACGGAAGGTCGGGCGGCATCCGAAGCAGCAAAGCGCACAGAAAATAAAGGAAGCCCTCAATGCGGTATATGCCGGGAATGATTTGGGGGTTGACCCCTTCATTGAGCGTGCAGCTACACTCTGCTTGCTTCGCCAAGAATGGCGGGACTGAGTAAGGCACTGAATTCATCGATACCTCAAAGAAATATTAGAGAATCAGTGCGGCGAATGGGCTCTTTGGAAACGCAGACTCGATTTGACCAACGCGAGGGAGGAAATCCCGCCCGTTTCGGGGACGAGTACTTCCGCGCCTTTGACGAATTCAAGGCAGCGGTGAACAAAGGCAGCATATGGGCGGCAGAACCAGACAAGAATTCGCAGAGCCGCTGAGATTCGAAGGGACGAGGAACCGCAACGAACTTTCGGACGGAAGAATGTATTTATGAACCTCCAAAACCAAATCGAAATGCTTTATTCGCGCCATACTGAGACTTACGGCGATGATTACAAGCAGGCCTTTGATGAATTCAAGGCGGGACTGAACGACGGCAGCATCCGCGCGGCGGAACCGGACAAAAAAGATTTGAGCGGGTGGAAAGTCAATGCCTGGGTGAAGAAAGGCATTTTGATCGGATTTCGGATGGGGCGCATCGTGGATATGCGCGTGGGGCAATCGGAGGCCGTCGCCACCCAAACCATCTTCCAATTTCGCGACAAGCATACCTATCCGCTCAAGCGAATTCCAGCCACCCAGAACGTCCGCGTGGTTCCCGGCGGCTCGTCGATCAGGGACGGGTCCTACATCGGCAAGGACGTAGTCTGCATGCCGCCTATGTACGTGAACGTAGGCGCCTACGTGGATGACGGCACCATGATTGACTCGCACGCCCTCGTCGGCTCCTGCGCGCAGGTGGGCAAGAAGTGCCACATCTCCGCCGCGGCGCAAATTGGCGGCGTGCTTGAGCCCGTGGGCGCGCTGCCCGTGATTATTGAGGACGAAGTTCTGGTGGGCGGAAATTGCGGCGTGTACGAAGGAACGATTGTGGGCCGCGGAGCCGTACTAGCCGCTGGAACTATTATTACTGGTTCGACTCCCGTTTACGATTTAGTGTTCGGTGTGGTTTTGCGCCGCCAAGTTGGAGCAACCCCCGACGAAACCACTCCACTTGTAATTCCCCCCGGCGCGGTGGTGGTTCCGGGCTCGCGCGCTATCACCCAGGGACGCGGCAAAGACCTGGGCATTTCCTTGTATACTCCCGTAATCATCAAATATCGAGACGAAAAAACCGACCAGGCCGTCCGGCTGGAGGAGTTGTTGCGGTAAAGTACGTCATTTGTCCTTTGTCATTCGTCCTTCGCCTGGTAGCCCACCATTGGTGATGGACGGAACAAATTACAAATGACCAAGGACATAAGGTCGTCTTAACCAAGGGGATTCAAAGATGGCAGCTATGCAAGATCGCTTATGGGACGATTATGAGGCGCACCACCGTGCTGAGGGCAATAAGGTTTGTCACATGTTGGGCATTCCACTCATCATCGGCGGGCTGCTGGGCCTGCTGGCGATTCCGCTAGCTCAAGTGGGCGGCGTTCCCGTGGAGGGGTCATTGCTTCTGCTGTTGATTGCCGGGGGCATCTATCTGTGGCTCGACATCAGACTTGGGCTGGTAATGATTGCGTTTTCTGCATTGATTTATCTGGGCGCGCGAATGCTGCCCTGGCCCGCGTCCCTTGGACTATTTCTGGGTGGTTGGGTATTCCAGTTGATCGGGCATGGCGTATACGAAAAGCGCTCGCCTGCGTTCATGGGCAATCTGGCGCACTTACTGGTGGGTCCTTTGTGGGTGTTGAATTACTTAATCCCTTTACATCGAAGCCAAACCCTGGACGTCTCGGGAAAGCCTGAGGTGAATCGATAGCCCCCAACCATTTCATGAGGGCAAGAGGATTCTTGCCGCAAGGTTCGAAATGCGTGCACCGCCGCTCCAATCAGCCCTATTCCTCTGTTACCTCGATGGCGTTGATGCACGCGTAGTTTTCGACGGGGACGAAAGAAATTATCAGCTTGCCCTGGGCGTTGGGCTGGAGCCCATGAAAGATCTTGACCAGGGCGCGGTTGGGGCCACCGGCGTCCTTCGATATGTCAAAGTTACGCAAAAGGGCGACGCCGTTGGAATAAATATCAAAGACGCGGCTGCCGACTCCACCCCCGCCGGGGCTTGCAGGCCCAAAGTAAGTCTCTGCAAAGTGAAGCTTCACGGCGTACTTCCCCTTGTCAACGGGGATGGCGTAATCGAAATTGCCGAACCTCTCCCCATCATATAGATCGGGGTCCGCAGTCGTTTGAACCGGGCCTTTGTGAACCACGGATAGTCCGCCTCTGAAATAACTGTCGGGGCTCCACACTTGACCCGAGTGGTCGGTATAGGAATTGTCCTGGGCCACAATCCGAACTGGGATCGTCTTGCCTGGGATACCCGGCACAATCTCAATCGCGGTGACCAGGGGTTCATCCCGAAAGCGGCGAAATTCTAGGTGAATGTAACCGTCGGAAGCCGGCTTAACGTCCTTAAAGACCTGCACGTCGGCAGTATTATTTGCCCCCGCGTCGCGTATCAGGTCGAAATTTGGAAGCAGAGGCTTGCCATTGAGGTTCACGCTGAAAATGCGGCTGGATTCACCTCCGCCATTAATCGTCCCCGGCCCGAAAAAAGTCTCGGCAAAATAAAGATGGAGCTCATAGACTCCGGGTTTGCGAGGAATGTCGTAGGAGAAATCACCTGATCGGTAAGACTGAAAAAGGCCGGGATCCAGGGTTCGGGCAATAAACTGCCGCGCGATGCTCGTTGTTGTGCCCCCTTTGAAATACTGATCTCCGTCCCAGACCCTCCCGAATCTGTCAATGTAATGGCTCTTTGAATAACCGGCAAGAATTCGAACTTCCTGCCCAGGCGCCGCACTCACAACCGGTGTTGGGGTCACGGCCTCGGAACTAACCGTGGGAGTGGCTTCATGTTTCAGGTATCCCGTCTTCCACGCCACGACCGCCCCCCCCAACCCAAGAAGGATGATCGCGATGAGACTGACTGGCAATCCAACCCCGCCGAATTGATGTGCTCTCCCCGGCAGGGCGGAAGCCGGTTCCACCAGCGCGCCAGGATGCATTGGGGCAATTGCCAATTGGCTGCCTTCCGCCCCGACTTCGGGCGGCGGCTCCGAACTTGCTGGAAGTAGAACTGGCGATTGGTGGGCAACCTCCATTTGAACTTCTGGCGTGGGTACGAATTGGGGTGCGTAGCTTCCTGGTTCAAGAATTATGGCAATCGCGTCATTTCTGCCTTCGGTTTCATAATATTTTTTCAGCTTCTCACGAAGCCGAAAGAACTCCACTCGAACAATGGAACTGCTGGTTGGATCAAACTCGGGAGGACGCCCCAGAGCTTCAACTCCAATATTGTATTCTTTCAGGTCGCCGGCCTGGCCCTCGAAAGTTTTATTGCAGACGTACTGGAGGAGTCGCGCCAAATTCGGCGTTTTTGTGAAAGTTTTTGAATTCAAAACCGACTGAAGTTCCAACTCTCTTTGCTGAGGCTGCACTGAACTCGACATAACATTTGACCAAATTAGGTGGAAATACTCTACCACTAGCGAGATTCATTGGCAATAAGCATTGAGGCAAATCCAATTGCGCCACTGAAGCTTAGTCCCGGCACCAGATTTTGGCAATTTAAATTGACGTAACGTAGTTTATTTCTACTATCAAAAGCGTGTAACGTTAAAGCAACCAAACGGTTTAGGGGCCGGATAACGGTTCCGTAACTGACTTAGCGTTGACACCCATACTATGGAAAAGCCACAATTCGCGTTAGACGAGGGATAGTCTGTCTACTATTCCGCTTATACAGAGCGGATCTTGCACATGCGTCGTTTGGGTCTTGGTGGTATAAAAAGGATTTGGACAATCAAATTAAGTTTCTTTCCCAGAGCTCTATGCCTTTAAAGGCTAAAGAGCGGACTAATTTGAGTTGCGGTTCAAGCCTTCGCTTTCGCGGTGCTCGTTTTTGGCCACAACCATTAAAAACTGCAGTCGTTTCACTTCCCGGTGATTCGGAATCTTACGAAGAACCGTTGGTGTGATTTTGTGTCGGGTTGGCATTAGGTCGTGAGGAAATCCTGATGGAATTTACTGAGAATAAAAGGAGTAACACCGTGACGAAATCCAGATTTGCGCTTTTGACGATTGTCGCTGGCCTGCTTCTCGGGCTTGGGAGCGCATCGCCGCTCCGCGCACAATCGATCTATGGGACCATAATGGGAACTGTTTCCGACCAGTCCGGCGCTGTCGTGCCCGGAGCCACCGTTCTTCTTAAGAACGTGGGGACGGAGGAAGTCCGGAAATCGGAAACCAACAACGAAGGGTACTTTTCGTACTCGTCGGTACCCGCGGGTAATTATACCCTGACGGTAAGGCTCGCCGGTTTCCAAACAGTCGTCACTGAGGGCATCCAAGTCACGGGAGCCTCCGCCCAGGCCTTCCCTTTTAAGCTCAGCGTCGAGAGCGCTGCGACCAAAGTTGAAGTGACGACCAGCGCTGACCAGATTATTCCCACCGACTCGGGGCAGAAGACGGTGGAACTGTCACAGAAGCAGTTGCAGGATTTCACGATTGTGGGCGCCGATGCGGCCGAGTTCATCAAGATTCTGCCCGGCTTCGCCCAGATCAACAAGCAGGATAGTTTGAGGACCGGCACGGACTTTAACGGCACGATCATCGGCATTAACGGAAACGGCGATGGCGGCAGCCAGAGCCCGCTGAATGGCGCGTTTGCTGCCAACGGCGAAGGGCCCGGAAATATTGACATCACGGCGGACGGCGCCCACGTCTCCGACCCCGGCTGCAACTGCGCTACTCCGGTGAATCCGAACTCCGACATGATTCAGGAATTTCAGGTCCTCACGTCGAACTTCGGCGCGGAAAACTCCAAAGGCCCCATCGTCATTAACTCGATTTCCAAGGGAGGCGGGCACGATTTCCATGGCATGGGCTCCTTTGACTTCCGCGACTATCCCTTAAATTCCAACACTTGGATTAACAACGACTTGGGAATTGCAAAGCCCCAGAGCAGGTTTCTCTATCCGCAATTTCAGTTTGGCGGACCCGTGCTGATCCCTGGTCGCGACTTCAACAAGAACCGCGACAAACTTTTCTTCTTCAGCGCCTTTGAATATTACTTCCAGAAGCTCGACACTGGCACGGTGGGTGGCAATGTCCCGTCGGCCGCGATGCGGCAGGGCGATTTCAGCCCGGGCTCTCTTGCAGCTGCGGGTGGCACAGCGGGCGGCACGCTCAATAGCAATCTGACGAATTGTGCGGTCTCCACCGTCGCCTGCCCATTCCCCGGCGGGATAATTCCCGCCCAGTACATTGACAAGAGTGGACTCGGTTACCTCAACTTGTTCCCCATGCCGGCGAATCCCGGAGGCGGCAATAACTACAACACCGATGAAGCCTTCAACCAGAATTCCTGGCAGTGGCTGTCGCGTGTGGATTACAACATCAGCGACAACACCAAACTCTACGTCCGCTACAACCTGCAAAAGGAGACGCAGCAGTTTCCCGTGGGATTGTGGTGGCGAAATGCGCAGCAGGTTCCCTATCCGACCCCGATTCTCGGCAAAAACGAATCGTCGTCAATATCCGCGAGCTTGACGCACGTTTTCAGCCCGACGATTTCAAACGAATTCGTCTTTGCTTACACTTACATTAACTTCCCCAACGTGTTCCAGGATCCGAAAAAAGTCAGCCAATCAGCTCTCGGCATCCCCTTTAATGGCATTTCTAATGCCAAGATTGACCAGATCCCATCCATTACGGACTGGGGCGGCCAGATGGCAACCCTCCTCAACCCAAGCGGCTTCCAATTGGGTGGAAGCCAGGGGCTTTTCGCCAGAAAGAACTTGCCCACCGTCAGCGATAATCTCTCGATGGTACGAGGGACCCACACCCTCAAGTTCGGCGCCTACTACGAGTTCGTGATCAACGATCAGCCGAGCAACAATAACGCCAACGGAGAAATCATCGAAGCGAATTGGATTGGTGGCAGCACGGGTAACCCCTGGGCTGACCTCTTGACCGGGTTTGCGGGTCAATACGTTCAATCCAATAAAGACGTTTTGTACAACGAGGGGTATAACACTCTGGAGGGCTTTGCCCAGGACAGTTGGAAAGCCTCCCGGCGCCTGACCATCAGCCCAGGGATACGCATATCGCATTTCGGCCCATGGTACGACCGAGAAGGCAATGGCTTTGCCATTTTCAATCCGGCGCTCTATAGCCCCACAGCCTCCGCGCAATCGGGCACAGGATTCGACTGGACCGGTAAGGACCCCAAGGTCCCGCTTTCCGGTTTCCCGAGTCGCTCCCTCTTCTATGCTCCCCGATTAGGAGCGGCCTACGACGTATTCGGAAACGGCAGGACTGTGTTGCGCGGCGGCTGGGGCATGTTCTACTATCATAACGCCCAGTTCACCAACGGGTTGGGTACTCCGCTTGGTGTCCAGAGCCCGCAACTCAACAGCAGTGCCTTCAATGCCAACGACTGGTACTCTCTGGCGAATCCCGGGACTCCCCCAATCCAATCAACCACATTTGGGACTGCTCCCTTCTCTGCGGCAGGTGTCAACCGCCTAGACGATACGAGTCCGCTGACCTACAGCTATTCGTTCACCGTCGATCAGAAGATGCCGTTTTCCTCATTGCTGGAAGTTTCCTATGTGGGAAACAGGAACAGCAACCAATTGAACGTGAGCGGCGTTGGGACACAAATCAATACTGTTCCGGCTGGCACGTTATTCAACATCGGTAAGAATCCCAACGTCAGCGCGGGCGAATATGCGTACGGGCCCTACCCGCAATACCAGGGAATTAACATTTCGAACCACAACTTAACTTCAAACTATAACTCCTTGCAGATAAGCTGGGTGAGGCAGAAGGGACGCTACGATTTCAGCCTCAACTACACCTACAGCAAGGCGCTTGGTATCGTGGGCTTGGATCAACTCAACCTGAGCCAGGATTACGGTCCAGAGTCTTTCGACCGCCGCCATATTTTCAATGCGGCGTATTCGATTGAGTTGCCCAATTACGTTCACAACAACAAGGTCGGCCAAGGCTTTGTCAACGGTTGGCAGTTGTCCGGCATCACGCAATTCCAAAGCGGCGTTAACCTGACTGCGAATTCGAACAGTCAAGGCTTCAACGTCGGCGGCAACATTAGTGGCGTATCCGCCAGCGGCTATCCCGCAGCATTAGGCAGCGTCAATATTACCAACCAGTCCATCATAGGTACGGATCAGATTCCGCTGAACCCGATCGTTACCTGTAATCCGACAGCGAATCTTGGCCCGCACCAATTCCTGAACGGAGCTTGCTTCAGCCTGCCGACGGCACGGGGGCAAGCGGATCCGGTCGTATTGCCTGAATACTTTGGCCCAAGTTTCATCAACACGGATTTGGCGCTTTTCAAGAACTTCCAGATTAGTGAGTCCAGGAAGCTACAGATCCGATTTCAGGCTTTCAATTTCTTGAACCATCCGGTCTGGTCATTTGTGAACGGCGGCCCGGGTGCGAACAACCTGAATCTCTTCTATGGTCCTGGTCCCAACGGTGGTGCGGTGCAAACCAACTCGAGCTTTGGAGTCGCCCCGGTCAAACTGGGCAACCGCATCATCGAAATCTCTGCGAAGTTCTACTTCTAGTCTCCATGGCTGAACGCCCGGCTACACAATAGCCGGGCGTTCGGGTATACTGATTCTGGACCTAGCCATGGGAAGCCGTACAGCAGCGCGAACTTCACTTTCTTTGATTTCGCGAATGCTGTGCGGCTTTCCTGTTTTTGCCCTGTCTACTTCCCTATTGGCCGGACAATCGTCCCGCGATCCCAGGGAATTGTTGAAGGAAGCGGAGGAGTTTCGCCAGGCGGGAAAACTCGACGAGGCGATTGCGGATTACAAGCTGATCCTGGAAAAGTATCCCGACGTCCCTCAGGTGAGGTCAGACCTTGGGGCGGCGCTTTCCGCCAAGGGCCGTTATGAGGAAGCGATAGCGGAATATCAACAGGCGTTGCGACTGGCTCCCCTTCCGGAAATTCAGCTGAACCTCTCCCTCGCCTACTACAAGATTGGCAAACTCGCCCTGGCAGTTGAAAACCTTGAAAAGGTCAGGGAACAGAGGCCGGACGATGTTCGGCCCGCGATGCTACTGGCGGATTGCTATTTGCGCATGGGACAGAACAAAGATGTCATCGCGCTGTTGAGCCCTCTTGAACATACCCACGGCGACGACTTGGCATTGATTTACATGCTCGGGACGGCCCTGGTACGCGACGACCAAGTGTCGAAAGGACAGGTCATGATCAACAGGATTCTGAAAAACGGCGATTCGGCGGAGGCCCGCCTCTTGCTCGGCACCACCAAGTTCCAAGCCAATGATTTCTCCGGAGCGCTGACCGATTTGCAAAAGGCGGTGGAGCTGAATCCGAATCTCCCTGATCTCTACACCTATTACGGCCTCGCACTCATGGCCACCGGTGACCAGGATGGGGCGCAAAAGGCATTCGAGCGAGCCCTTAAGGATGATCCCAACAGTTTCGAATCGAATCTGCGCATGGGCGTTCTCCTCAAAGAAAAACAGGATTACGATGGGGCGCTCCAGTATTTGCACCATGCCCTGGATGTGCGTCCCGGCGATCTTGGCGTCCGCTACCAGCTTGCCGCCATCGAGCTGGCCCAGGGGCAGGTCGAACGCGCGGAGACCGACTTGCAAGGAATCGTCGAGGAAGCGCCCAACTTTACCGAGGCCCATGTATCGCTGGCTACGGCTCTCTACCGTGAAAAAAGAAAGGCTGAAGGTGACCGTGAGCGTGCCATTGTGGCCAGGTTGCAGGCTGAAAAGCAGGCCAATGCCCCTGGGGTAAAGGCGGCGCAATGAAGTCGTTCGGATTAACACTCCTGGCAGTTCTCGCGATGGCTCCCCTTTCGGCATCTGCCCAGATGACCGCTCCAGGTAAACCGTCCGCCAACCGATCTTCTCGCGAAGCGGAATTCAAGTCCTTGGTCGCACAGGCGGACGCGGCACGAAGCAAGGATCAAGTGGAGGTGGCCACCGGCCTCTATCGGCGGGCGCTTCAAATAAAACCTGATTACGTCGAGGGTTGGTGGTATCTGGGTTTGCTATTCTATGAATCGGACCAATACCAGGACGGTACGGACGCGTTTGAACATGTCACCCGGATCAAGCCGGAAATGGCGCTGGGCTGGGCCATGCTGGGCTTGTGCCAATTTGAGATCAAAAAATACGATGGCGCATTGGTGCATTTGGAGCACGCCGACCAAATCGGGATTCCCCGCACGGAGGACTTCTACGACGTGGCCATGTATCACCTGGCGCTGCTGCTCACCAGGTCGGGGGATTTTGAATCGGCCACTCAAATAGCGGTTGATTTTGCCCGCCGTGATAAGGATGGCCCGGATATTGTGGAAACGATGGGCTTGGCCGCGCTTCGGAAGCCGCTGCTTCCCAGCGAATTGCCGCCCCTCGAACGCGAAATGGTGATGGACGTTGGACGTGCGGTGTGCGACGCCGCGGCCAGGCGCGCCTCCAAGGTCGGCCCGGGAATCAGCCTTCTTCTCAGCAAATATCCCAAGACCCCGGAAATCCACTTCCTGGTCGGCACGATGGAGCTGAGCATCAACGCTGACCAGGCGCTGGCTGACTGGAAGACGGAACTCGAGATATCACCCAACCATGCTCGGGCGCTGGCGTGCATCGCCAGCGAGTATGCGCGGCGGAAGGATTACCAGACGGCCCTACCCTTCGCGGAGTTGGCGGTAGCGAACGCTCCCGACAACTTTATATGCCACGCAGTGCTTGGGCAGGTCTTGACCGAAGGAGATCTTGATTTGCTACGCGGAATCCGCGAGTTGGAATCCGCCATCCACACCGCGCCCGATCAACCGCAAGCTCATTTTTTGCTGGCGGCGGCATACGCCAAGGCGGGGCGCAAGGAGGACGCAGCCAGGGAGCGCGCGGAATTCCTGCGCCTTAGAGGCAAGGGCGATGTGGCTCTTTCCAACCAGAAATGAAATGGCGCCTGAGAATCATGTGTCTCCTGCTTCCGGCAGTCGCGGCCGCTCAATCGGCTTCGCGTCCCGCTTCACCTTGTGCTTCCTGCCATCAGGAAGCCATGCGGCAACCTTCCACTTCCATGGGCCGCGCTTTGGAAACCGTCGAGGAATGTACGGTTCTGGCAAGTCATCCGGTCCTGACTTTCAAGGATGGCTCGTACGAATATCGGATTGAACGTAGAGGCGACCAGAGCCTCTACTCGGTCACGCTGCGTGGGGGAACCACTTTGACTATGCCCGTTCGCTGGGCGATGGGCGCCAGTTCCGCTATCGGCCAGACCTACATTCTTGAAAAGGACGGTAAACTTTACGAAAGCAGAGTGAGTTACTTCAGGGAATTGGACGGCCTGGGCCTGACGATGGGCGCATTGGACTCCATGCCTACAAACATGGAAGATGCGGCCGGGCGCCTGATGGGCCTGGACGATAAATTGCAGTGCTTCGGCTGCCACGCCACCAACGCGACCGCGGGAAGACAGTTCACGCCCGGTGCATTGTCGCCGGGCGTCCAATGTGATCACTGTCACGGGCCGAGCCGGGAACATCTTGCCGGGATGGCCGTCAGCGGCGCCCAGCCGGTGAAAATGAAAGATCTGTCGGCGCTTTCCACGGAGCAGGTCTCCAACTTTTGCGGGCAGTGTCACCGCACGTGGGAAGAGATTATGTTATTGGGCAGGCTGGACATTACGGATGTCCGCTTTCAGCCATACCGGCTGGCGGGCAGCAAATGCTATGACGCCGAGGACAAGCGCATCAGTTGCCTGACCTGTCATGATCCGCACCAGGAAGTGAACAAGCGCGCCGGCGATTATGATTCCAAATGCCAGGCCTGCCATGCTGGGGGTAAACCGGAGGCGAAGGCTTGCAAGGTGGCAGCCAAGAATTGTGTAACGTGCCACATGCCTAAAATCGATTTGCCGGGGGCACATCACAAGTTCTCCGATCATCGCATTCGGATTGTGAAAGCCAATGAGGCATTTCCGGGTTAGGCCAGTTTTGTTACGTACGGTGAGGGCCGTCACACGGGGCGGCCGCAATTAAGATTTACGATCTTAAATCGAACGAGGACATTATCCGAAAAGGAATCGAGTCATGAAAAAACTTTTTACGTTGATCTGCCTTTGTGGCGCCGCCATGGTGTTTTCATGGGGACCTGCCGAACGCGCGCAGCAGCCGCAAACCCCCGCTCAAGAGCCGACCTCCATCAAGGCGGAGACCAACGAAGTCTTGTTGGACGTCGTCGTCCGGGACAAGAAAGGCCGCGAAGTAAATGATCTGAAGGCCGAGGATTTCCATATCATGGACAACGGCGACTCGGAGACCATCGATTCTTTCAGGCTGGTGCAGGGTGGCGAAGCCATCGGAGTCGGTGGCAAGCGGATGCAACTCGATCCACTCCGGCAAATTCGCCTGGTCACCTTGATCTTTCATTGTTTCAACAATGACGCCGAGCGAGTCGCGCGTGACGCGGCATTTGACCTCCTGAAGGGCGAACTTCCTCAAAATGTTTACATGGCCGTCATGACCATCGATCATAAGATCGAGGTCCTTCAACCCTTCACCAATGACATCGCGCTCCTGCGGAAAGGAATCGACCGCGCCACTCGAAGCAATAGCACCGATTTTTCCAAGGATACCGATGCCGTTAAAACGCAACTCCAGGCAATGCTAGGCCCCAACAATGGCGTCCAGTCGCAGCAAGGCCAAGTCGATGATCTGGCGGCCAGCGCCCAGGCCGCTGCCCAGGGCCAGAACCCCAATGGCGCAGCTTTTGCCAACGTGGCCATGGCTCAAATGCTGCTTTCGATGATTGAGACCGAACAGTCAAATGCCATGACGGTGTCGGGCCGCGCCGAAATCTACGCCCTCGAGGATGCCGTCAAGGAGCAGTACCGCCTGCCCGGTAGAAAAACTATCCTCTATTTTACCGAAGGAGGCTTCACCATCCCGCAGGGCATGGAAGCGCCTTACAAGACCATCATCAGCATCGCGAACCGGTCCAACGTCAGCTTTTACACGATAGACGCAACCGGCTTGTCGACAACTAGCACGAATCAAGCCGGCATCGACCAGTTGAGAAGGGCGGCTCAATCATCGAAGGATCAGCAGACGTCCACCAGCGGCTCGGCCGTCCGGCCGGACGAGGCAAATCTTTCTGATACAGTCATTGAAACCACCCGGGCGAATAGCCAAAACACCCTCGCCGATTTGGCCGAATCCACCGGAGGCGTGCTGGTTGCCAATACCAATGATTTCCGCACCCCCCTTCGCAAGCTCGCCGAAGACATACAAACCTACTACGAGATCACTTACAATCCGCACATCGCGAAATTCGACGGCTCGTTCCGCAAGATCGCCATCAACATGAGTTCGGCCGACCTTCGCGTTCAATCAAGATCCGGATACGTTGCCCTGCCTCCCTCCATGACCGCCAACGGGGCCGTTCTGAACCCTTATGAGGTTCCGCTGCTGACGGCGCTTAATTCACCTGAATTGCCCAAGGCTTTTGGCTTTGAGTCGGCAGCCCTTCATTACCGGGACACGCAGAACAGGTCGGTGTGCGATCTGGTTGTGGACGTTCCCCTTTCCGACGTGACCCTCCAAAAGAACGCCGCGGGCCAATTTGCCGGTCGCCTGTCCTACGTCGCTCTGCTTAAGGACAGCAAGGGGGAAGTGGTGAAGAAGTTTCAGAACGATATTCCCCTCAACGTGCCTGAAGAAAAGATGGGCGCCCTAAAATCGAGCCATTTCATATATACCGAACACTTCAATCTGGATCCGGGCAAATACACCCTGGAAGCCGCCGTTCTGGATGGTGAAGGGAAAAGGATCAGCGCACGGAAGAGCATCGTGGTGATACCTTCGCCTTCCACTGCGCTCGGAATCAGCGGCATCTGCGTTGTTCGCTCTATGAAAGACAAGGACAAATCAACCGAAGAGTCTGATCCCCTGGTGATCGCGAGCAAAGTGGTATCGCCCACCATCGCGCCGGTTGTGATCAAGGCATCCACCGCCAACCTGCCCTTTTACGTCGTAATCTACGCCGATAAGAGCGTCGCGGCGCCACCCCAATTGCAGATGGAATTCAGCCGGAACGGCGAGGTGCTGGGAAGCGGCATGGCGCCCCTCGGTCCTCCCGACAAAGACGGCCGCATCCAATACATCGCCATGGCCCCCGTGGCGCGACTCGAGCCGGGGAACTTCACCATCCGCTTCATCGCCAAACAAGGCTCTGAAACGGCCGAGGAATCGGCTTCCTTCACTCTCCAATAGGACCAGGGATGATTCTTTCCAGGCGGGAATTGTTATGGCTTTCCATTGCTCTCGGCGCCTCCAAGGGATTGCGCCTTCTGGGCAATCCCCACCCTTCACCGTCTCTCTTCGAGGAGATTCCACCCTCGGCCAGCGGCTTGGTGTGGGTGCATGACAACGCCTGGTCCCAGGAACATTACCTTCCGGAAACTTTGGGTCCGGGCGTGGCCTTTCTGGACTTCGATAACGATGGCTGGATGGATATATTCCTGGTCAACAGCGGACCCTGCGATTTCTGGACCCCGCCTAAACCCATCCGCAATGCTCTTTACAAAAACAATCGCGACGGAACCTTTACCGACGTTACGGAAAGAGCGGGCGTGAGCGGTGGAACCTTTGGCATGGGTGTGGCCGTGGGCGACTACGATAACGACGGCTGGCCCGACATCTTCGTCACCGCCTACGGACGCTGCACCCTCTACAAGAATAATCATGACGGCACATTTAGCGACGTCACGGAGAGATCCGGCCTGCGCTCGCCCGGGTGGACCACCAGCGCCGTATGGTTCGACTATGACAATGACGGGCGCCTTGACCTTTTTGTGTGCAGCTTTGTGGACTACGGCGCCAAACACAAGTTCGAGTGCGGCAACAATAAGTTGGGCAAGCGTTACTACTGCATTCCCCGCGTCTTTAACGGGACCGCGAGCTTTCTTTTCCACAACAATGGCGACGGCACTTTCACCGAGGCCAGTGCCGGCACCGAAATTGCCAAGACCATGGGCAAGGGGCTGGGCGTGGTGGCCACTGACGTCAACAATGACGGCCGCATGGACCTTTTTGTCTCCAATGATACGGTTCCCAATTTCCTCTATATGAATCGCGGCCCTGACGCCTCGGGGAAAACCCGCTGGGAGGAGATCGGCCTGCAAGCCGCGGTCGCGTTCAGTGACAACGGCCAGGCTCGTTCGGGCATGGGCGTGGATGCAGGGGATTTGAATAATAGTGGATGGCAGGACCTGTTCGTGGCCAACGTGGACCAGGAAATGTTTTCGCTCTACCAAAATAATAAGGACGAGTCATTCACCGACGCGGCCTACGCCAATGGCGTCGCCCAAGCCACCCGGCTTCTGAGCGGATGGGGGCTGAAGTTTTTCGACTACGACAACGATGGCGCTATTGACCTGATTCTGGCCAACGGACACCCCGACGATATGATCGATACTTTTTCGCGGCAGGTCCATTACAAGGAATCTCCCCTGCTTTTCCACCAGGGGCCGGATGGAAAGCTAGCCAACGTTAGCACAAAGGCGGGACCTACATTTGAACAGGCTTTTCCATCGCGCGGGCTTGCAGTGGGCGACTACAACAACGATGGCGCGCTGGATGTGATTATCGCCAACAACGGAGGGCCGCCCGTCCTGCTCAAAAATAATGCGGCCCAAGGCAACAACTGGCTGGGCTTGAAACTGGAAGGCGTAACTTGCAATCGCGACGCCATCGGCACTCGAATCTTTTGGAAAGCGGGCGGCAAATTGCGCCAGCGCCTGAAGAACAATGGAGGAAGTTATCTCTCCTCCCACGACCTGCGCGAAGTCCTGGGCATTGGGGCCGCGCCGAAAATTGACGAGCTTGAAATCCACTGGCCCTTGCCCAGCAAGCAAGTGGACAAGTTCACCGATTTATCTCCCAACCGCTACATCCGGATTGTGGAAGGGAAAGGGATCGTTTAACAGATTATGGATTAAGAAAACGCTTCGAACCCCTGGATTCCACCATGCCTGTCCTCATCTCGCTTCTCCGAGCCGTAAACGTTGGGGGCCACCAAATGATCAAAATGGACGCCCTCCGCGAGCTGTATGAATCGATTGGATTCCGCCCGGCGCGCACCTACCTGCAAAGCGGCAACGTGGTCTTCAAAAGCGGAGAGCGCGACCCCGCCCGGCTCACGAAAAAGATTGAGACCGCGATCGAGCGTGACTTCGGTTTTCGCCCCGATGTGGTGATACGCACAACGGTCGAACTCAAGGACGTGATCCGCAGAAACCCTTTCGCCAAGCGCCGCGATATCGATCCCCGCAAACTCCTGGTGACTTTTCTTGCCGGAGTCCCCGCACGGGAGGATGTCGAAAAGGTCAGTAAAATCAAGGCCGATCCTGAGGAAATGCACATCAACGGCCGCGAGGTCTACATTTATTTTCCCAACGGCGTAGCCCGCCCCAAGATTTCCTGGACCCAGGTGGCAAAAAAGCTGAAGACCAGTGGGACAGCAAGAAACTGGAACACCGTCACCCAGTTGCTCGCCATGGCCGAAGAGTTGGAAGCTGCTCCGTAAAGAAAGAACTTTTAGCGCTGACTCGCCGCGGCGAGTCAGCGGCTTTTCGCGCGGTTGCAATTCGAGTCATTCAACCGGGAACCTGAACCACTACCTATCTCCCGCTTTCCAGAATCACTGTGATATGCTGCGCGCATGATACGCACCTTCGCTGCTATGCTGGCCCTGCTCTCCGCGACAGCTTTTGCGCAGACCGCAAGCCAGGGGACAGCGCCAACGACGACACAATCGCCAAGCACGGGAGCGGCCGCGAGCCAAGCCCAGCGGCCCGCCATGGCCGAGACTCCCAACACCGACATCTATTACCGGATGGCGCCCGATGCCCTGCCGCAGGACGGAGTTCCGCAAGGCGAGATTCGCGGACCGCTCACGCTGCCTAGCGAGGCTTATCCAGGCACTCAGCATACCTACTGGGTCTATGTGCCGGCGCAATACGACCCGGCGGTACCGGCCAGCCTGATGATTTACAACGATGGCCAAGCATTCAAGGCGCCGGAGGGAGACATTCGCGCCCCGGTTGTGATGGACAACCTGATCTACCGACGCGAGATTCCGGTGATGATCGCGGTCTTCATCAATCCCGGCCGCCGTCCCGACCAGCCGGAGCCGACACCCGGCAATTGGGGCGACCGCGACACCAACCGGCCCACCGAATACAACACGCTGGATGATAAATACGCCCGGGTGATTGTGGATGAATTGCTGCCCGTGCTGTACAAGGAATACAACATTTCAAAAGATCCCGAGCGGCATGGGATCGGCGGATCGAGTTCGGGCGCCATCGCCGCGTTTACTGTGGCGTGGCAGCGTCCCGATGTCTTCCGCAAAGTCCTGAGCAACGTGGGAAGCTTTACCAACATTCGCGGGGGCAACGCTTATCCGGACATCATTCGCTCGACCGAAAAGAAGCCTCTGCGCGTTTACCTGGTGGACGGGCGGAACGACAATCGAGGGCTGCGCGCCGACGGAGTTTACGATCAAGCACGCGATTGGTTCTACCAGAACGTGCGCATGCAGCAGGCTCTCACTGAGAAGGGCTACGACCTGAACTACACCTGGGGCATTCAGCGCCACGGCCAGAAAATGCTGCAAACAGTTTTCCCGGACATGCTGCGCTGGCTCTGGCGCGACTACGGGGTTTCAACCGACGTTCACGATACGGTCGAGCGTTCGTTCAACGCGCCCAAGAAAAAAGAGTAGCGCGGACAGGACGGGTGGCGCATACGTGGCGCGTTTTAGCATCTATGCGGTCTGAGAGGCTGAAAGGCAGACAAGATGCTAATCTGAATGGATATATTGTAAATATATATCGGCACTTAGATATGTCGCATACATTGTTTAGGACGCAACGTATGCGCCACCCGCGGCAGCGTTCTTGTGACGCCGGGTTTTTCTCTCCTCCCAGGGGGAGATCCCACGCAAAAAGCGCGTTGTGGCTACACGCTCCCCAGGATGAGGTATCATTGATTCATGGCGCACGAGCCACAATTTCGCCGGCGACATAACCAGAACGCCGATGGTCCTTTCTATGTTGTGAATGGGGAGTGCATTTCTTGTGGCGCCCCTGAAATGCGCGCCCCGAACTTGATGGCACATGATTCGCGGGGGCATTGCTTCTTTATTCGACAACCTGCCACCGCAGAGGAAACAAACGAAGCGATCCTAAGCACGTGGGCATCGTGCTGTGGAGCCCTGCGGTACGGCGGCGAGAACCGTGAGGCCCTGATTCGTTTGGCCGAACTCGGGTTAGCCGAACAATGCGACTTCCGATTAAAGGATGAGCCTGAACCCCTATCGAGAAGTCGTGTTAGCTTTGAATTTGCCGAAGCGGCGAAGGTCGGAGTAGCCTGTGCGGAAGAGATCACAAAGTATCTTGCTGAGTATCTGGAGAAACCCGGTCATGGAAGCGGCAGGGTGCGGTCCCTTCGCCTTTCAGGGCCTAATGCGTCTTTGGTCTATGAATGGGGCGTGCAACCAGACCGGTACCACGTAACCTTCGCTGTTGAACCCCGACCTCATCAGCGGCGTTGGGCAATTTTATTATCAAGGAAAGACGGCCATCCGAAGACAGGGTTTGCCATCCTCGTCCACGAAGCGTTGCTGCAGGATTCGCGTTTTCGTTCGATTCAGTGGCATACAGACGACGAGTGGCAAACCGGCGCAAACAATGGCCGTTCGCTCCCGTACTAATCTCCGCATCCCCCCACGGCGTGTGCCGCATTTGAGCATGTATGCGGTCTGTGAGGCTGAAAGACAAGCAAGGTGCTAACCTAAACGGATATATTTTAAATATATATCAGCACTCAGATATGGCGCACGCAATGCAAAGGACACAACGTATCCGCCATCCGCGGAGTTCTTAACGCTTGAACCATTGCCAAAATCTCTATTTTTTCTCCGCTTCCCGATTGGCCAGCCGGTAGCAAGGACCGCCGTCTTTGCGGTCCGCGGCTCTTCTCTCGCATTCATTGCCATCCTCACTTATTCTATCCCCATGTCCAAGCCCGAAGGAAGAACCGCAGGCCGCAAAGACGGCGGGCTGCGTTACTGGGCTTATCTGCGCTCAAACCAGCTATGTCCCGCGGATGAGGTTTTTTACATGCTCGGGGCGGAAACCGACCCCGATCAGCCGTGCGGGAATTCTCCGCAGAAATGGAAAGTGCCGTAGGAGCTTGAGAGGCCATGGGAGGGTCACAGGTTTGGGACTGCCAAGAACCAGGCGTATCACATTGTTTTGTAAAAAGGTTTGAAGACGCTGTGTCGCCCGGGTAGGAAAATCCCTTCGCCGTTGGACGGCTTCAAGGTCGTCAGGGGTCGGAGCCCGGTGTAAGAGTATGGGGCCGAGTATGTTTGCCGTTGCGACGGCATCTTGAATGGCGAGATTGATTCCCACACCTCCTATGGGCGACATCGCGTGCGCCGCGTCACCGATGCACAAAAGCCCGGGCCGGGACCATCGCGCTAGCCGATCGACGGCTACGGTCAACAGGGAAATGTCCTTCCAATCGTGCAACTCTTCCAGACGGTCGCGCAGGAACGGCGCGAGACTTGCAATTTCCTGGCGAAAGGATTCCAACCCGCGTTGCCGGATTTCATCCGCTTTACCCTTGGCGATGACGAAGGCGCATTGCCAGTAACTTTCGCGATTGAGCAGGACCATCATTTTGCCTCTATCGATGTGCCCAAAGATCTGCCCGGGGTCGCTCGGCCGCCGGCTGATACGCATCCACATCACATCCATGGGTGCTCCGATATCGATCACTTCAAGACCGGCCTGCTTGCGTACCTTCGAGTGGCGGCCGTCAGCTCCAATGGTAAGCGGAGCTCGAATTTCGAGCGTGCCCTGTGGAGTTTTTGCCCGCACGCCAGCCACGTTGCCGTTTTCGGATATGAGGTCAGCAACTTCTGCCTCCATCCTCAAGTGGAAGGTTGGATATCGCGTGGCGTGTTCCTTGATGAAGTCGAGAAAATCCCACTGCGGCATTAAAGCGACAAAACGGCAATGGGTGGGGAGATGGGTGAAATCCGCAATCGTGACGGTGTCCATTCCGACTTGGCCAGCCAGCTCTCGTATTTCTTGATGGGACCGTTTGAGGAATTCGTCCAGAATCCCTAATTCGTACAAGATTTCGAGCGTGGACGGATGAACGGTATCTCCACGGAAATCCCGAAGAAAATCGGCGTGCTTTTCAAGCACGAACACATCAATGCCCATCCGCGCGAGAAGGAATCCGAGCATCATGCCGGCGGGACCGCCCCCAGCTACGCAACAGCCAGTTTGAATCGGCTCGTCCATAGGGTCGGCTGACTCAGGCCTTCCGAGGCCCGCGTCTTGAGAGCTTTCAGTTCAAGAACGAGGGTGGCGCATACGTGCTGCATTTTAGCATGTATGCGAACTGCAACACCGGAAGGAAGGTATGCAGTTAACCTAAATGGATATACTGCGGACATATATCAGCACTCAGATATGGCGCATACATTGCACAGAATGCAACGTATGCGCCACCCACGCGCTACGGGGCTATCCCGCAGATTAGAAGCAAGGAACTGCGGACAAAGAACTAAGGACCAGGGTCAAATGACGTTTTTCTTCCAGATAAATCCATTCTATGCCACCCATAAAAATTTCAAATTGTACAGAAATGACACGGGGCCATAGGCTTGATATCGAGCCAAAGTTTCGAGTTCGGGTGGGAGTGTCCCCGAAGTGCATTGCGGGCCTGCCGGATTTCTTGGAAGGCGGGATGGGACTCAGGCTCAAGTGTTCAGAAAGTGCGGGAACCCATGCAAGGGGGGATCCGCTGGAGGCGCGCCATGCAAAAACAAACAATCACAGTGCGAGTGCCGGCGACGGTAGGCAATTTCGGCAGTTCCGCGGGGTTCGGCACCCTGGCGCTTGATGCCTCGCTCAACGTTAAAGTAAACCGGCGTTACGATGGGCAGGTGGGCGTCCGTTATTTTGGTGAGAATGGCGAGCGGGTGCCGCGTGACCGGTCAAACCTGGTGGTGCGCGCGATAGAAGCAGCACTCCATCTGAAGAAAGTTGAGTTCACGGGCGTCGACTTGGAGATTTACAGCTCTGTACCCATCGCGGTCGGCCTGGGATCGAGCACGGCGGCGGTTCTGGCCGGATTAATTTCCGCAAGTCTTTTGTACCACCTGGAACTGGATGAGAAATCCATTTTCGAGCTGGCCGGGGTTTACGAGAATCGTGCCGGCAATCTGCGTGCTGCGTGGTTGGGCGGATTTGTAGCCTGCCTGGGAGGCAGCTCCGGGCGAGGCAAGGGCGCGAAGGGCTGCGCTCCCGCCATGTATCAAAGAACCGTGGTTCCTGGAAATCTGGTGTTGAGCGTGGTCGTCCCGGAAACTTCGCTGGTTCCGGAAAGTCGTCTCGCCAATAATGGCGCGAAGCCGCCACGCGGCGGAAAGCGCGCCGCAGCTCAAACCGCCGGACGCAACTCACGCTCCGCGGCCTCGGGCGCGGCGGTTAAAGAGAATAAAATCCAACTCCATCGCGCCGCGGCACTCTCCGAATTTTTTGCTCAGCAGGGCGGGGCCATTCCGTTTGATCTGGAGACAACGCTTCCGCCCACTTGCGAAAAAAAGGTGGCAGGACTCGCGGAAGCTCTTCAAGTCCGAACCCCCGGATTGCTGTCCGTCTTCTTATGCGGGTCGGGACCGGCCGTGGGTGTGTTTGGCGGTGAGAATACCGGCGAGGCGGTGGAGGCCGTCCGCGCAGCCTTCGCTCGCCACAACGTCGCGTCGAGTTGCTTTGAGTTCCGGCCCAGCAACACAGGCGCTCTCGATTGGAACAGCCCGTACGGTGACATGGCCCTGTCCTCGGGCCGCGGGCTTACCCGGTCGCTTCCCAAAACTGTTTCCCTTCCCGTATAAAATTTGAAGAAATGGGTTGACGATTCTGGTTAATGGAGTTAGATTATTACCTACCGACCGGTCGGTAACAATTGACGCCGGTTGGCTTGGAAGGTTGCGGGTGGATGGGGCGGTCACGAAAGTCTGGTGAGGTTTATGGTGAAGTCGATGAATGGCTCGGAAATTCTGCTCGAAAGTCTCCACCGCGAAAATGTGAAGGTGGTGTTTGGTCTTCCTGGCGGCGCCGTCCTTCCGCTTTATGATGCCCTCTATAGCGCCGGGATTAGGCACCTCCTCGTGCGCCACGAGCAGGCGGCTGGATTTGCGGCCGACGGTTACGCGCGCGCCACGGGGAAACCTGGCGTTTGCCTGGTGACTTCCGGCCCCGGCGCCACCAATGTGATCACCGCTCTCACTTCGGCCATGATGGATTCAATCCCCATCGTGGTCCTCACTGGCCAGGTACCCGCGTCCGTGATCGGCAAGGATGCATTCCAGGAAGCGGACACGATTGGGATCACCCTTCCCTGCACCAAGCAATCGTTCATGGCGAATTCGGCCGCGGAGCTGCCCGAAATTATTCACCGCGCCTTCCGCGCCGCGGTTTCCGGGAGGCCCGGGCCCGTGTTGGTGGATCTTCCCAAAAGCGTGCTGATGGAAAAAGCGCAGCCGGTTTTTCCTGCGCCCTCCGTGGACGAGCGCCCCGAGCGTCCGCGCGAGTGGAGCCATGAAGATGTTGCGCGCGCGGCGGAAATGATTTTGGAGAGCCGCAATGCCGTGCTCTACGTGGGCGGCGGAGTGATTGCGTCCGAAGCCTCCCAGGAAATTAGCGAACTGGCGGAACTCACCCACATTCCCGTCACCACAACTTTGATGGCCCTGGGCGCTTTCCCCTCGCGCCATCGGCTTTCACTGGGGATGCTGGGGATGCACGGTTCCTATGCCACCAATCAGTCGCTCTGCCATTCCGACTTGCTGGTGGCCATCGGCGCTCGCTTTGACGATCGCATCACCGGCCGGGTGAAAGACTTTTGCACGCTGGCCAGGAAAATCCAGATTGACGTGGATCCCTCCGAGATCAACAAAAACGTCCGCGTGGATCATTCCCTGGTGGGCGACGCGCGTGAAATCCTTCAGGCGCTCATTGCCGAGCTCAAACGGCAGTCCCACCACGGATCTTCCCCCGCGCATTCCGGCCGGCGGGAATGGCTGGAGCGCATCGAAGCCTGGCGGGCCGAACATCCCCTGACCTACGACAAATATTCTTCCGCCGTAAAGCCGGAATTCGTTTTGGAAACACTTTCCAAATGCGCCGAGGAGCAAGCCATCATCTCGGTGGATGTGGGCCAACACCAAATGTGGGCGGCCCAGTTCTGCAGCTTTACTCATCCGCGAACGTGGCTGTCATCGAGCGGCCTGGGCGCCATGGGGTACGGCTTCCCGGCGGCGATGGGCGCGCAAATGGCGTTCCCCGACCGCCAAGTGATTGCCATCGTGGGTGACGGCGGATTTCAAATGACATTGAACGACCTGGCGACGGTCGTGCAGTATCACGTGCCCGTCAAAATCGCCATCATCAATAACCGGTCGCTGGGCATGGTCCGCCAATGGCAGGAAATCTTTTTTGAGAAGCGCTATTGCGACATTGACCTGAATTTTGCGCCTGACTTTGTGAAGCTGGCGGAATCATACGGCGTCCGTGCCTCGCGGGTGGAACATCGCACCGACGTGGTGGATGCGGTCCGCGATTTCTTGAGCGACCGTGAGCCCCGCCTGATTGATTTCTGGGTGGACCCGGCGGAAAACGTTTACCCCATTGTGCCGCCCGGAGCGTCCTTGGCGGAAATGGTGGTTGAGCCGCCCCGCGTGCTGGTGGAGGAAGAATCGCTGGATGATCTCTGGGCGGTTTGACAATCGAACGCGAGCTTGACCTTTGGCCGGCCAGGATGCCCTCTGAAAAAGGGGCGAAAAGATGTTTCGTATAGGCGACTATGACGCGCGGACTACCGGCCAGATACTCACATTGATCTTCCTGGTGGTGGGGGGGACAATCTCGGCTTGGATCGCCGCTTCACGGATGCGGAAAAGAATCAAGAAAGCCATCGGGAAAGACGCCTCCGAACTTGAGCTTACTTCCATTAACACTTGGATGGAAGTGGAGGAAAAAGAAGAACAAGAAAAGAACGGAGGCGAGCGACACGGCTAGGAGCAGGGGCGGAATACGATTGTGCAACGCTTCCGGGCACTGAAAAAGCAGGGCCCAGTAAAATTCCCTGACGCACCTATTGAACGAGGTGATCTGATATGCAGTGGTTGATTTCGCTTGAAACGGAGAACGATCCCATTCCCGCTTGCCGGCTGCTGAACATCTTCCGCCGCAAAGGGGTGAAGATTGGAACCTTTAATCTGGCGGCGAGCGCGCGTGGATTTTCCGTGATGGCGGTGGTCGATACTCCCGAAGCGGACGTGGACCACATCTTCAATTTCTTGCGCCGCGGGGAAGGTATCCGCCACGTGACTTATTACCGGCACCTGCCCTCAGGTGAGGCGAGTTTCATTTTTATTGACTCGAGTTCCGACTCGTCCGTGGTGACTCGATTTACGCAATCCTTCCCTGAATCAAAAATCATTTTTGCGGGCAATGGGAAGTATTTGTTTGAGGTTGTGCAGGAAAAAGGCGCACGAAAGTTTGCCCCTGGTTTTGACGAGGCGGGATTCCTGCCTTTCGCCCGCGTCAAGACAACTCACCCGGAAATGGGGGCGGAGCTGGTGGGCTCATCGGCACAATAAGAAGTAGGTTGCAGGTCGCAGGTAGTAGGTCGGGAAAGGCAGGTCGAAAATGGCGCGTAGGGTGAATATTTCCACCGACATGCCATCCAACACATGCCGCTTTCTAGCCCCAACATGCCACCTGCTACCTACCATCATAATAAGGAGAACACATGGCAAAGGTCTACTATGAAACGGATGGAGATGTAAAGAATCTCGCCGGAAAAACTATTGCGGTGATCGGGTATGGAAGTCAAGGGCACGCCCACGCGTTGAACTTGCGCGACAGCGGGTTGAAAGTGATCGTGGGCCTGCCGGCGTCCAGCAAATCGCGCGCGAAAGTGGCAGCCCAAAAGCTCGAAGTTTTTGAGCCGGCGGAAGCGGCCAAACGAGGCGACGTGATTGTGGTGCTCATTCCCGACCATACGCAGGGTCAGGTTTATAAGGACGCGATAGCGCCCAACCTCGGGCCCGGCAAAACCCTGATGTTCGCCCACGGGTTCAACATCCATTTCAAATTTGTGGTGCCTCCTCCCACCGTGGACGTGGTGATGATCGCGCCCAAATCTCCCGGGCATCGCATGCGCGAACTCTTTACCGAAGGCGTGGGCGTGCCCGCGCTGCTGGCTGTGGAACAGGACGCATCCGGCCATGCGGAACAAACCGCTCTGGCCTATGCCAAGGGCGTGGGCAGCCTCAAGGCGGGCGTGATTCGCACCACCTTCAAGGAAGAGACGGAGACGGACTTGTTTGGAGAGCAGACCACGCTCTGCGGCGGCGTCTCCGCGCTGATCACCAGCGCCTTTGAGACTCTGGTGGACGCGGGCTACCAGCCCGAAATCGCCTACTTCGAATGTCTGCATGAATTGAAACTGATTGTGGACCTCATTTACCAGGGCGGCATCAAGTACATGCGCTATTCGGTGAGCGATACCGCCGAGTATGGCGATTACACCCGCGGCCCGGTGGTGATTGACGCGCACGTGCGCGAAACCATGAAGAAAATTCTCGCCGATATTCAAAGCGGCAAATTCGCCAAAGAGTGGATGGATGAAAACGTCCAGGGCCGCGCGCGTTTTCTCGATATGCGCGCCAAAGCCGAGAACCATCCAATCGAAAAAGTGGGCATTGAGCTCAGAAAGATGATGGCGTGGAACCGTCCCGCGGAGCAGGAAGCCACTGCCGCCCAGGCGCAGGCAAGGCGGTGAGAAGGGCAGTGACGAGTGACAAGTGACGAGTGACAAGCATTGAAGAGGGATTTGGCAGGTAGCAAGCGGTAAGTCGGCCCACATCGCAAGGGGTGATGATCCAGTGCATTTTTTCTGCCCGCCACTTGCCACTCTTCTCAGGTCAAAAGGATAGAGATTGTCGAAAACATCCACTGAGGAAAAGAAATCGACCGTCCAAGTCAAAAAGCTGGCGCTGATTGGCGCGGGCAAACTGGGCGAAGGCTTGCTCTCCGGTTTGCTCAGCTCGCAATTGGTGCCAGCGGGGCGCGTGCAGGTGACGGTAGCTCATCAGCCGCATGCGGATGAACTTGCTGAGAAGCACGGCGTCCGGGCGGGAACGAACAACAACGCGGCCGTAAAGGGCGCTGACTTGGTCTTGATTTGCCTGAAGCCTCAGCAGGTGAAGGGGTTTCTGCACGAGGTCAAACGAAGTCTGGGGAAGAACACGCTTATTATTTCCGCCGCCGCCAGTGTGACCACCGCGCTCATTGAGCGGGAGCTGGGCCACAACGCCCGCGTGGTGCGGACGATGCCCAACACACCTTGCCTGATCCGCCTGGGCATGATCGCCATCGCCAAGGGAAAACATGCCACCGACGAAGACGTGAAAATCGCCCAGGCTATTTTCGGTTCCATGGGGCGCACGGTGGTGGTGGATGAAAAACACATGGACGCCATCACCGGGCTTTCCGCCTCGGGGCCCGCCTATGTTTACTTGATCATCGAATCGCTTGCCGAAGGCGGCGTGAAGCTTGGATTGCCGCGTGAACTCTCCACCGAACTTTCCGCCCAGACGCTGCTCGGCGCATCATCTCTGGTGCTGCACACCGGCGAACATCCCGCCAAATTAAAAGACATGGTAACCACTCCCGCCGGCTGCACCATTGACGGGCTGCTCGAGCTGGAAGAGGGCGGACTGCGCGTCACGCTCATCAAAGCCGTGGTGCGAGCCGCTGAGCGCGCCCGGCAACTCGTCCAAAGCCAAAACACATAAATATTCCCCACCCTGCGAGCACTGGTCGCGGGGATTCAACTTCACTTCCCCGGCTCAGTTTTTCTGGACTGTCTGGCGGAGGCTGGCATACTATTTCCCCGACAGGCACAAAGGAGTTTTATGAAGATCAAGGAAATTCGCACGCGAGTCGTCACCTGGCGAGGCAAGACGGTGCCGCTGCCGCCGCATTTCTGCACCAATCCCTTGGACATTCTTTCCCTACCCCAGGCCTCCATGGCTACATTCACCTTCCACAACTGGTTGGTGGTTGAAGTTTTCACGGACAACGGCCTGGTGGGTATCGGCGACGCGGCGCTTGCGCCGCATGTGACCAAGCAGGTGATTGATGAGTATTTGAAACCGCTGCTGATTGGCGCCGATCCCTGGGACATCGAATTCCTTTGGCAGCATATGTATCGCAAGACGATGGCGTTTGGGCGCAAAGGAATCGGGATGGTGGCCATCAGCGCGGTGGACATCGCCCTTTGGGACATTCTCGGCAAGTCAGCCAAGCAGCCGGTCTACCGCCTGCTTGGAGGGCGAACCAAGCCGCGCATTCCGGTTTATGCCAGCCGGCTTTATAGTGTTGCTTTGCCCGAGTTGGCGGGGGAAGCGAAGAAGTACAAGGATGAGGGCTACAAGGCTATGAAGCTGCGTTTCGGCTGGGGGCCAACCGACGGCGCCGAGGGCATGCAGCACAACGTCAACCTGGTGCGCACCGTGCGCGAGGCCGTGGGCGATGGCGTCGACGTCATGGCGGACGCTTACATGGGCTGGACGCTCGACTATGCCAAACGCATGTTGCCGCTGCTTGAGCCCTATAATCTTCGCTGGCTGGAGGAGCCGGTGATTCCCGATGACATTCACGGGTACGCGGAGTTGAAATCTTACGGAATGATGCCCATCGCCGGAGGCGAGCACGAGTTTACTCTTTACGGTTTTCGCGAGTTGCTGGAGGCGCGCGCCGTGGATGTGATTCAGTTTGACACCAATCGCGTGGGCGGTCTCACCCAGGCGCGCAAAATCTCTGCTCTGGCGGAGGCGCATTCGGTGCCCGTGATTCCTCACGCCGGACAAATGCACAATTTTCATTTGGTGATGGCAAGCCTCAATTCGCCCATGGCCGAGTATTTTCCGGTGGTGGACGTGGAAGTGGGCAATGAATTGTTTTGGTATATTTTCGAAGGCGAGCCCAAGGCCCAGAATGGGTTTGTGGATCTCGATGAAAATGTTCCCGGCCTCGGCCTCAGTATCAACGAAAAAGCGCTTAAGAAGTTCGAGGTCGCTGAGTAAAGACAACTCTGTAGGGCAAAGGCGACTCCGGCCCTACAGGATTCGCAGTATTGGTTTAAGACAAGGAAATCACACCATGTCAAAGCAACGTGTGGCCATTATAGGTCTGGGACTGATGGGGAGCGGGATGGCGGGGCGGTTGCTCTCCGAGAAATTCCCGCTCACGGTCTACAATCGCAATCCGGAAAAGGCCGCGTCGTTGGCACAGGCCGGTGCGAAAGTCGCCGGCTCGCCGCGGGAGGCTGGGGCAAATTCTGACGTGGTCATCAGCATCGTCGCCGATGACGCCGCCTCGCGTGCCGTTTGGCTGGGAGAAAACGGAGCTCTGACGGGCGCGGCGTCGGGTGCGGTATTGATTGAATCGGGTACGCTTAAGGTGGGCTGGATCAAGGAACTTGCCGCGGCCGCCGCAACCCACGGTTGCGAATTGCTCGATGCGCCCGTGACTGGAACCAAGCCTCATGCGGCATCGGGCCAATTGCGTTTTCTCGTCGGCGGATCTGCCGCCGCGCTGGAAATGGCGCGGCCGGTTCTATCCGTGCTCGGGAACGAGATTGTCCATCTCGGGCCCACCGGCAGTGGCGCTCTGATGAAGTTGATTAACAATTTTGTGTGCGGCGTGCAACTGGCCTCCATTGCGGAAGCGGTGTCGCTGATGAGTGCGGGTGGTCTTGATCGGGACCAAGCACTGGCGGTACTCACGAGCGGCGCTCCGGGGAGTCCACTGGTGAAGACGGCTTCGGCCCGCGCAATATCGGGCGACCCCACCATAAATTTCTTCCTGCGCCTGATGGCCAAGGACATTTCTTACGCCATGGCGGAGGGAGCTGCGCGCGGCGTGCCCATGCAAACGGCTGCCGCGGGGCTGGCCGTTTACCAGCACGCGATTGATGCCGGGCGCGGCGATGAAGACCTCTCCGCTATAATCGGATCAGTGGAACAGACATGATCGGCCGTCAAGATATTATGAACGATGAAGGATGAAGTATGAATTACGACGGAGTGTTCAAAAGTATTTCTGAATAATCCGAAACAAAACTGTCGGGGAAACTCCTTAAATCATGAAACCTAAGGTTTTTGTCACACGACCACTGCCAACGCCCGCGCTCGATCTACTGGCGGAGCACTTTGATATCGCGTTCTACCCGCAGGATTCGCCCATCCCACCCGAAGCGATGGCGAAAGCATGTCGCGAAATCGAAGGGCTGGTGGTGGCCGGCACGCGGGTAACAGCGGAAATATTGAATGCCGCATCCAGGCTGCGCGCGGTCTCCACGGCTTCCGTGGGCTACGATAACATTGACATCGCAGCGTGCACGGCGCGCGGGATTCCTGTGACCAACACGGTGGGCGTGCTTGAAGAAACCACGGCAGACCTGGCCTTCGCGCTCCTTCTTGCCGTGGCGCGCCGCGTGGTGGAAGGAGATAAATTTGTGAGGGACGGCCTGTGGCGCGAGTGGCAATGGGGATTACTGCACGCCTCCGACGTTCATCACAAGACGCTTGGACTTTACGGCTTTGGACGCATCGGCCAGGCGGTGGCGCGGCGCGGGAGGGGATTCTCCATGCGCATACTTTATTACGCCCGGCACCGCGTGGCGGAATCGATTGAGCGCGAATTCGACGCCCAACTCGTGGACCGCGAGACTTTGCTCCGCCAGTCGGATTTCCTGAGCCTGCACATTCCCAAAACACCAGAGACGGTGCACACCATCGGCGCCCGCGAGCTGGGGCTGATGAAACCCGCCGCGTTTCTCATCAATACCGCCCGCGGAAGTGTAGTGGATGAGCCTGCGCTGGTGCATGCTCTCGAAACCAAGACCATTGCCGGGGCGGGCCTGGATGTTTTCGAGCAGGAACCAAAAGTTCATCCCGGTCTAATCTCCATGCCGAATGTGGTTTTGATGCCGCATGTGGGGAGCGCAACCGCAGAGACGCGCCTGAAGATGGCTATGCGCGCCGCGGAAAACTTAATCGCAGTGCTCTGCGGCCGCCGTCCCGCCGATGTTGTAAATCCCGAAGTCTTTGCGTAATCGTCGTTGCCGGCTGGGCTAGTACGAACGCGCCTTTTGCGCTCGCCCATTCCGTAGGGGCGGTTCGCGAACCGCCCCTACCTTGGCACAGCCCGTAATCTCTTGCGTTTATGGTGACCGTCTCCAATAATAAGCTCGTGCTAACCCGCGACAATCTTCGGCTGACTCTGGAAGGCGCGCGCGCCATCCTGGCTGCGGCGGAAAAGAAAGCGCGCGAAATATCCGTGCCCATGAACATCGCCGTGGTGGATGACGGCGCCCACCTGCTGGCGTTTGCCCGTATGGATGGCGCAAAACTTTCTTCCATCGAAGTCGCGCTCACCAAGGCCAATGCCGCCGCCCTGCGCCGGGCGCCTACCGGACCCGCGTTGGCCGCGGGCGAACCCGGCGTGATTCTCTCCCTGGGTCTTTCACTGGCCACAGATGGAAAACTCACCGCCATACGCGGCGGCCTGCCTCTGGTTGTGGGCAGGCAATGCGTGGGCGGGATCGGAGTAAGCGCCGGCTCCGAGGACGAAGACGTTCAAGTGGCGCAAGCCGGCGTCGACGCGCTGGCCCAATTCTCCTGATGCCTACCCAAACCGGACCGCCTCGCACGATCGCGCCTCTCTATGCCCACGGCAAGGAAGTTGCCAAACAGATTTTCCTCGACGTGATGAAAGCCATTGATGTCCGTACGGCCATGCGCGCCAAACTTAATCGGCATGATGACGCGCTGATGGCGGGAGACATTCACAAACCACTGCTGCGCCCTCCGTGCGTGATCGCCTTTGGAAAGGCGGCTAATAAGATGGCCCTCGGGCTCAACGAGATTCTGGGCACGGGCGTGGAAGCCGGTGTGATTGTGGCCCCGGCCGAGCCCGCCAAAAAAATAAGCGGGTTCCAATATTTTGTCGGAGGCCATCCCTATCCCAATGCCGGCAGCATGCAGGGCGCGAGGGCCGCGATTGAATTGGTTTCCACTCTCACGCCCGACCATTTGGTGATTTTCCTGGTGTCGGGCGGCGGCTCCAGCCTCTTCGAACAGCCCATCGATCCCGCCATCACGCTGGAAGACCTTCTGAAATTCAACAAGCTGCTGGTGACGGGCGGATTGCCCATCGAGCAGATTAATGTTCTTCGCAAACATCTTTCGGCGGTCAAGGGAGGCCGGCTGGCCACGCGCGCCTTCCCCGCGCATCAACTCACTCTGTATATTTCCGATGTCCCGGAAAAATTTCCCTCCATGGTAGCTTCCGGCCCGACCCAACCGGACGAATCGACCACCGGGGAATGTTACACGCTAGCTGAAAAACATCAGTTGACAGCCAAATTTCCGGCGAATATTCGACGGCTCTTTGAGGAACGCTCGCTCGAAGAAACTCCCAAGCCCGGCGACGAACATTTTTCCCGATCGCACTATTCCTGCCTCCTCTCGAACCGCGATGCGGTGGAGGCGGCGAAATCCGCGGCTGAAAGAGCTGGCTTCCATTGCGAGATCGACGCCAACACCTGGGACGCCGACTTTAAACAAGTGGCCGACGCAAATCTGGCTTCGCTCGAAGCATTAAAGCGGCAACACCCCGGACTTCCGGTTGCGCTGGTCGTGGGCGGCGAAGTAATTTGTCCGGTCACGGGACCGGGCTCGGGCGGCCGAAACCAGGCGTTTGTCCTGTACGCCGCGCAGCGCATCGCGGGAAAGAAGCAAGTAGTGCTGAGCGCCGGGACCGACGGGCGCGACGGGAATAGTCCCACTAGCGGTGCCGTTGCCGACGGCCAGACGATTCCCCGCGCCCGCGACCGTGGCTTTGACCCGGCACAATACGCCGCGCTCAGCGATTCGTATCATTTCTTCCGGTCGCTCGGCGATACACTGGACACGGGTTTCACGGATAATAATGTTCGTGATGTACGGTTGTGGTTGGATTTTAGTTAGGAAGTACGTCCTTCGTCCGTTGTCATTTGTCCTTTGCTGCCTATCCCACACACAGCGTGCGACGACGCAGCACCTAGGCACAGTGGGCGGTTAAAATAAACGAATTAGGAGACCTCTCATGCCAAATAAAATTGCCTTCATCGGTCTTGGAATCATGGGCCAGCCTATGGCACTGAATTTGATCAACGCGGGGCACCACCTGACCGTTTACAACCGGACCCAGGATAAAACCAGCACGCTCGCGCAAGCGGGAGCGCGCGTGGCCGCAAGCCCTGCCGAGGCCGTGCGCGACGCCGAAATTATCTGGTCCATCGTCAGCGACACGGCGGCGATGGAAGAAGTGGTGCTTGGCCCAGCTGGAATTTTGAGCGGGATTCGAGAAGGCGCCGTGCTAATTGATTCGAGCACTATCAGCCCCACCGTGAGCCGCAAGTTCGCCTGCCACCTGGCGGGCAAGAAAGCGAAAATGTTGGACGCGCCGGTGACGGGCAGCAAGCACGGCGCGGAAAAAGGTGAGTTGACTTTCATGATTGGCGGGGACCGTGAAGTTTTTGACCGCATGATGCCCGTCCTGAATGTGCTGGGGAAGCGGCATATTTATTGCGGGGCGCACGGGTCCGGCCTCTCCGCCAAACTCGCCCAAAACGCCATTCAGGCCACCATGGTGGAAGTTTTTTGCGAGGGCTTCGTGCTGGCCACCAAGGCCGGAGTGCTTCCCGAAACCATGATGGAAATAATTCAATCGAGCATGGCTCGCGCCAACTTGACGGACTTCAAGGCCCCGTTCATTTTCAAGGGCGACTTCACGCCTTATTTCCCCCTGAAGCTGATGCACAAGGACTTGGAATTGGCCATGGAAGCCGCCTACGCGCAAAACGTTCCCATGCCCACCACCGCCGCCGTAAAGGAAACTTATGGAGCCGCCAAAGCGCAAGGCAAAGGGAATATGGACTACGCGGCGGTGGTCACGTTTCTGGAAGAATTGGCCGGGGTTAAGGTTCGGACGGGCACCCAAGAAAAAAGTTCTGGAAGCGCCAGTTGATTTCTGATTTTGCTCATCGCTTCAAAGAGTAGAAATATTCTTGCGGCCGTGAGACAATAGCCTCGTCAAGTTTAGCGGGCTATACTCCTTCAATTTATGTTTCGCGCGCTCCCCAAGCCGGCGCTCGCATTGCTGATCGCCTTCAGCTTATTCCTGCCCTATTCCATCCGCGCCCAGCAAAGCCGCAAGCCTCTCACAGAAGCGGAAGTGATCGATCTGCTCAAAAATGAAGTCCCTTCCCAGCGGGTCGAGTCGTTGGTACGCCAGTATGGCATCTCATTCGAAATGAACGACCAAACTGAAAGCGCCCTCTTGGTTGCCGGCGCGTCGGATGAATTGTTGGCAGCCCTGCGTGAGTTGGCCCCCAAGCCCATTGCGGCCCCAACGCTAATGATTGCGGTGACTCCGGGAGGAGCGCAAGTGTTTGTGGATGATGAGCTCTTTGCCAAGACAAGTTCGGATGGGCGCCTGAAAATAGCAAGCCTGACGCCGGGTCCGCACCGAGTGCGCATTTCACTCTATGGCTACCGCGACTACGAGCAAGTCTACACACTCGTGGCTGGACAATCGGTCACCGCATCCACCACCCTCCAGGTCATAAAAAAAACAGATGAAAGTTCCCGCGCGGGCAACGGTAAAGGATCCGCCGCGGGGGGACAGATTTCCGGCTCACAAACTGCTGCCCGGCCGCAACGCGTGATCATTCCCGCGGGAACCATCATTACGGTAAGGATGGTCGATGATGTGGATTCCTCACGCGACAAGGCAGGCAAGGAATTTGCCGCGAAAGTGGATGCCCCGATTACAGTTGGCGACCAGGAGATCATTCCTCAGGACGCTGAGGCCCACCTGCGATTGCTCAGTGTTGGAAATCCTTCCCAGCCGTCATTGCAACTTCAACTCTTCACGCTCACATTGAATGGGAAGAACTTGAACGTGGCGGCCACTCCTTACAGTAAAGCCGCTGACCCGGCTCAGAAACCGGCCGCGAGACCCCCAGCCAACAATGCGCGCGTAGGGGGGATACTGGGCGGCCTGGCCGGAGGAGCGGCGGGCAAGGCGATCAGCAACGCTATCGGTGGGAACAACCGTCCCACCAACACTTCGGGAGTGCAGGCTCCGCCCCAAACATTGGCCGCGGACACCAAAATCGACTTCACCCTCAGAGGCCCCATCCTCGTCATGCAGTAACCCGCTTCCAGGATATCTTTGCGAGGACGGTCGCCCGAATTGCTTGGCTGATCAATCGCGCAACGCCGACTGCAATCGCCTTCTTTAATAAATCCCTTTCACAAATCCGCCATCCACGGCGATGGAGGCGCCGGTGATGTAGCTGGCGCGTTCGGAGGCTAGAAATACCACGAGGTTTGCGAACTCTTCCGGCTGGCCCAGCCGTTTGAGAGGAATTTGAGAAGCCCATCGTTGGCGAATTTGATCGGGAGTGACGCCTTCCGCCTGCGCGATCTTTTCCGCCAATTGGTCCAGACGCGCCGTTTGGGTATATCCCGGGCAGGCGTTGGTCACCAGCACATTATCCGGAGCGTATTCGTTGGCCAGGCTCTTGACCAGCCCGCTGACCGCCGCGCGCACGGAATTGGACAAGATCAGATTGTCAACGGGCTGCTTTACAGCCATCGAGGTAATGGTAATGAAACGCCCCCATTTCCGTTTTTGCATCAGGGGCAGAACTTCGCGGGCAAAGTAGAGCGTGCTCATCAGGTTCAAATTAACGCCAGATTGCCAGTCCTCCACCGAGGTCTGGGAGAAGGGCTTGGCGGGCGGCCCGCCGGCATTGGCCACGCAGATATCCACGCGACCAAAGCGTTCGAGGGTCTCAGCCACAAAGCTGCGGACCTGGTCGTAGACGGTCACGTCCAGCGCGCGCGCCAGAACTTCCGCGCCCGTCGCATCGTGAATTTCCGCGGCGGCTGCGCTCAGCACCGCTTCAGTTCGCGCGCAAAGCGCGAGTTTGGCGCCCTCGCGCGCCAGGCCCATGGCGACAGCCTTCCCCAATCCTGTGCTGGAGGCAGCTACGATCGCCACCCGATCTTTAAGGCCCAGATCCATGAAGAAAGGATGAAGGTAAAAAGGTAAAGGTTAAAGGTTAAAAGGAAAAAGTTGAGGCTCTTATTTACCCTTTAACCTTTCCCTTGGCGTTTGTAACTCACCCTTTTCGTAAGTAGTCGTCCTGCCCTGTCAGCCAGTCGATGCGGATGGGACTGAAGATGTCGAGGTCCAGCGTATCTTCGAGAGCTACCGCGCTGTGGGGCACGTTCGAAGGGATGTGCAGGACCTCGCCCTTTCTCACCACCACGTCCTGGCCTTCCACGGTAAGCTTAAGCACGCCCTCAATGATGTAAGTGATCTGCTCGCTCTCGTGATGGTGCAAGGGCACCAAAGCATCCTTGGCCAGAAAAACTTGCGCCACCATCGCTTTTTCGCCGCTGATCACTCTGCGCCAGATCTTCGGGTTCATTACTTCTTTCTTCACTGTTTCCCAGGAAAAATGTTCCATCCAATTTCCTCCAAGGCGTCGGCCAGCAAAGTTTCGCGGCGCGCAAGCACATTCTACACGCAACGCCTGCGCCTGAAGATAAAATACCCTTTGTTCAAATAGGAATGTTTTTCCGCTGGCAATTCGCCCCGACATGTTGTATCTAATGTTCGCGCCGTTCTCGAACTCATAGCCTTGGTCATTTAACAATCGAACCGCCAGAGCGGATTTACTGGGATTAAGAAACTTTCCTGATATTTTTGGAGGTCGCCATGCGCAAACTTACCTTTGCCGCCCTACTGACGGGCTGGTTGCTTTACGCAATGCCGCTGAGCGCGCAAGTGGATTGCACGGTTGTGGTCAACACGCCTGAGGACCAACTGATGCTCGCTGTCAACGGCGCGGATGGCCCGCAGGAGCAGGTTGCCGCCCTGGACAAATACGCCGCAGCGCACGCCGAAACAAAATTCACGCCCTGCGTCAACAGCACCTATACCGCGGCCTATCTGAAGCTCAATAATTTCGACAAGGCGATTGAATACGGCGAGAAAGACATTGCGGCCAATGCGCTGGACATTAACCTGATGCTGAACCTCCTGAAGTCTTACGTGGGCGCCGGAAAGGCGAACGATACTTCTTTTGACGTGATCGATAAAATGCCCAACCAGTTGAAAGTGGAATCCTCGGCCAGCCGCCCGGCCAAAATGAGTGACGAGGAGTGGGCCAAAGCCCAACAGGATATGGCGGCGCAGATGAAAGATGAGCGCGCCTACGCGGAGTATGCTTTTTTTCAATTGCTGCCGCGAGTCGCCGACCCTCCCAAGCGCGTGCAATACCTCGACGGTTTCATGCAGGCTTATCCTGATACCCCCAACGTCGGGCAGGTCAATTATCAGTACTTTGTAGCCTACGAGTACGCGGGCAATCCGGCCAAGGCAGATGAATATGGCGAAAAAGCCATCGCCGCGGACCCGAACAACGTCGAATATTTGGTGGCGCTGGCTAATGATTATTCCGCTCCCCTACAGCCGGGCCAACCGGATACACCTGCCCATAAGCTTAAAATGGATAAAGCGGAAGAGTATGCCAAGAAAGTAATACAACTCGTGCCAACCATAAAGAAACCGGAGGGAGTTTCAGACGATCAATTTAAGATCACACAGAATAACCAACTGGGGTTGGCGCACCTTTCCCTGGGTCTCGTAGAATACCAACTTGCATTCAAAACTCATAAAATTGCCACCACGATTCAAGAATTCAAGACTGCGGCCGACCTTTTGGGCGCGAATCCCGAACTTCAGGCGAAGGCGCTATACCTCCTTGGAAACGCCTACGAATTCGGAACTGCAGCCAACCATAAAGCGGCGATCGATGCCCTCACCCGCGCCTCAAGCCTGCAATCCAGTTTTAAGGGGCCTTCGGCAGACCTGCTGGCCAAAGTGAAAAAAGCTGCGCACATGTAAGTTTTGTGAAGCGAGAAATATTCGGGCAAGTCTTATCAGATTGGGCGCGCCCTTGCACGCGCACCAGTCACGCGACTGATGATTTCCGCTTCCAGATGTAATAAACCGGAATACCCAGCGCGATAATCAACGCGCCGTATCCTGCCTCAACCGGCTTTTCCCGGAGCAAATTCAAAACGAAAACCGCCGCCGTGAGCACAAAAATAATCGGCACCCAGGGATATCCGATCACGCGATAGGGCCGCGGCAAGTCGGGCAACTTACGGCGCAGCACGATTACCCCGAAAGCGGTGAGAGCGTAAAAAATCCATCCTGCAAAAATCGTGTAAGTAAAAAGTTCTTCGTATCCCGCCAGCAATACCAGGAACACGGACCATACACCCTGCACTACCAGCGCCAGATAAGGGGTACGAAAGCGCGGATGCACGGCGGCGCACCAGCGAAAGAAAAGTTTATCTTCGGCCATGGCGTAATAGACGCGCGCGCCAGACAGAATGGAGCCGTTGGTGCTTCCAAAAACCGAGATGATGATGGCCAGCGCAACCAACTGTGAGCCGCTGGGACCGAAAATTTTGGCGGCCGCATCGGAACCCACGCGTTGAGACTGGACAATCTCCGGCAACGTCAGGACGTGGTAATAGACCATGTTTAATCCGGCGTAAATCAGGATCACAGCGCCCGTCCCGATGATCAGCGCCAGAGGCAAGTTGCGCTCCGGGCGCTTCACTTCTCCTGCGGCAAAGGTCACGTTGTTCCACCCTTCGTAAGCCCACAGCGCCGCCACCATCGCCACTCCAAATGACGCCCAGTAGCGGGTCCCTTCCGGAACAGGCAATGTATGCGGGCCGCCTGCCGAACCATGCACCAAAAGGTAGCCGAGGGCGATAAGCGAAACCACAATGCCCACGTTCATGCCGGTGAGGACCGACTGAACCCACCCGCCCTCGCGAACGCCGCGATAATTGATGGCGGTCAGGACGATGATGATCATGGCCGCCGCCAGACGCTGCTGCCAGAGTGAGAAGGGGAAAAATTTGGACAGGTATTGGGTGAGGCCCACCGCCAGAGTTGCGATGCCTCCCGACTGCTGCACCAGGAAAAACATCCAGCCGCACAAAAAACTAACCAGCGGCCCGTAGGCTTCGCGGAGGTAGACGTATTGCCCGCCCGCCTGCGGCATCATGGCGGCCAACTCGGCAAAAGAAAGCGCACCGAATAAACTGAGGATTCCCGTTACAATCCACACCGCCAAGCCTGCGCGCGAGGTTCCAACTTCCCGGGTGATCTCTGCCGGGACGATGAAGATGGCCGAGCCGATCATAATGCCCATCACGATGGCGGTGGCTTGCCAAAGTCCGAGCGCGCGCAAGAGCTGGGGTTTGCTGTCAGGGCCCGAAGCGGCCGGGGAAGTCTTTATCTCAGGCGTCATAGCAAGGAGGGTGGAACGGAGAAATTTATCGTCTACTGCTTCGCCGCTGGGAATTGTACTTTGGGAACCTGCCGCGCTCCCTCCTCAGCTTTAAAGTATGCGTCATTCCTCTGGAAGCCCGCCCATTGAGCAAAGAGGCTGTTGGGGAAAAGGCCGATATAGGTATTGTAGTCTTGTATAGCATCGTTATAGCGCTTCCGTTCCACGGCAATCCGGTTTTCCGTTCCGGCCAGCTCGTCTTGCAATTGGAGGAAATTCTCATTCGACTTGAGTTGGGGATAATTCTCCACGATGACCATCAAGCGTCCCAGCGCGGAATCGATTTGCCCGTTGGCGGCGATGCGGTCGGCGGGAGTTTTGGCTCCCATCATCGCGGCACGCGCCGCCGCAATGTTTCCGAACACCGTTTGCTCCTGCGCTGCGATGCCTTTCACCGTTTCGACCAGATTCGGAATCAAATCTGCGCGGCGCTGCATGACGTTGTCCACCTGCGCCCACGCGGATTTGATGGCCTCATTCTTGGTGACCATTTCATTTTTGGCGCTGACATAGCTTCCGCCCACGACCACGGCCGCCAGAATCACAAGGCCCAGTAATAGGCCCAGAACGATCCAAACAGTTTTCATAAGTCATCCTCCGCAATGCAATCCATGATATCAGGCTGGCGGGTTCAGGAATCGTTGGCCTGCGCCGCGCGCTGAAGTACCCCGCCTTCCAGACCGAAAAAGGAGCTTGCCTCACCCTGCTACTTCATCCGGCGGTCATACTCGACCTCGGCGCGCTGAATGCTCTCGAAGTAAGCGCGAAATGTCGCGGGGGCATCCAACTGATTCTCCGCCAGTTTTTTCTCCCGAACGTCCAGAATGGTGTGGAACGGGCGCGAGTCAAAGCCAAGGAGTGAACCCAAACGATCCGCCGCCTCGCGCTTGGAGTGCGGTGGCAGTTCTCCGAGGGCGATCAAGGCATGGTGGAATAAAGTGACAAAACTTGAGATCGACGCGGTCATCAACCGTGCAAGAATCTTCGGTTCGGGCGGATTAGCCACATAGCTTTGGCGAAGGCGAATCAAATTCACCCGTATTTCGCGCTCCACCTGGTGCCCGTGCAAACTCATGGGGACATCCAAATCCGCGAACACATCCTCGCCCAACAGTACGCGCCGTTTCGCCTTGATGTCCAGAAACTCGATGGCAAAAACGTCCGCGGCGGTGCGTAAGCCTTCAAGGGTAAAAATCATGGGCGCCGGATGCCCCTTGCCCGACCACCATTGTCCCGGCGGATTGAGCTTCTCGAGGTCCGTGGCCGTCAAGCGCTCCAGGACGCACATCACGTTCAGGTCTGAAAATTTTGCGTGGAATTCATCTGTCGCTGCCGAACCATAGAGGACCACAGACTTGAGATTCGCGCCACATGCGGCCTTTAGTTTTTCCACCAGCTCACTCAACTGTTTTTCCATTGCTCTTAACCTCTCTCATTTGGGGCTGCGTCAATCCAGAATCGAATCACCAACTTCCTCCCGCCCCTCCGCCTCCTGAGGATCCGCCTCCAAACCCTCCGAAGCTGCCGCCTCCCCCGTACCCGCCACCGCCCCATGAACCCCCGCCCGAATAGAACCCTCTGCCAGAGCCACCACCCTGAAGCTTACCCCGGAAAAGTTGAATAAAGAAAATTACAAGGCACACGGGGAGGATGAGCAGGATAAAGATGGATGCAAGGATCTGACTGAAAAAGCCAGCGCTTTGACGCTGAGGGACCTCGGTGGGCAGGTCAAAGAAGTGGGGATCTGCCAGACTTTCGAGAGAGACTCCACGCTGGGAAGCGATCTCATTCGCCGTTATTGCGACGAGGTGAAGGACGGCGCCGTTATAGTCATTCGCATCCAGGTATTTGTCGATCTCCGGTTCGAAGCCAGCCAGCTTCTCCTTTGAAAAAACAGGCTCGAGCCCGGAACCTAATTCGAGCTTGTACTGATGATGGGGGAGAATCAATATGAGGAGGCCGCGGCCTTCGAGTTTGCTGCCCACAGCGAGGTCGTTGAATGTCAGGCTGGCAAATTCCTCAGGCTCCATTCCGGCCAGCGAGGCCGTGGTGGCCACCTCAATTTGGGCGCGCGCCTTTTGTTCCACCTCTGTGCAGACTGCTGTGATTCGCGCCCGTGCCACATCCCCCAGCTCACCTGCCAGGTCATGGATATACCCGCCGACGGGACCAAGCGCTGATAAGGAATCAAGGTTGATGTTCCGGTCGGTGGCAATTACATTTGCGATTCGCTCGGTGAGCTGAAGCAATGCTTTGTTGTAATCGCCGGCGCGGAGATCGGGCAGCATTTCGCGGCCGAACCCGCCCACTTTGCCGTCGGGCAATATAGGCTCCAGGCCGTAGCCAACCTCAGTCCAGTACTTGTGGTCATTGATGGCCACCAGCATCAGAACGCCGCGATTGTCGTCCTTGTGGCCCACGCCCCAGTGCTTGAAGAGTTGGTTTGCGAAGTCCGACGCTTCCATTCCATCGAGTGTCTTGACGGTCACCACGGCGATTTGGGTGTGAGTTTTTTCGTCAACCTCCGCGCAAAGGCTGGTGAGATCCGCTTGAGTCTGGGCATTCAACACGCCTGCAAAGTCATTGACGTATCCCTGCGCCCGGAGTTGTTTTACTTCTTCCCCATGGGCTATGACTGAAAAGGAAAGGAATCCAAGAAAGGCGACTCGCCAATGGAATTGGCTGAGCATGCTATTTAGGGAGCGCATTCCGGGGCATTATCACATGTAATGAAAGTGCCGGCTTATTTCTTTCCCATCGCGCATACAAAATTGGCGGCATCGTTTGTATCGCCGCTTCCCTTATACCATGCAATCTGCGGGTATGGGCAAAGCGGGCGAGTCATTCTCACGCCTTTAGTTCGATTGCCATCATCCACATATTTAGTGGCGATTATGCTGGAGGGCGCGCTGCCACCCTCCACCCACTTTTCAAGGGCGACATAAATGTTGTGCCCGGGGTCATTGTTCGGGTCGCCCGGATATTCTCCAAAAACATTCGGGCCCGGACCGCCGCCGCAGTGTTGCATGCCCGGCGCCATATAGAGGCGCGTGAAAGAGTGGGCGATTCCCTCCCCCATCTTCGATTCCACGCTTTGGTAATAATCAATGGAGTTGAGCGGGGAAATCGCGGCATCGCTCCAACCGTGATAAAGAATCAATTTCCCGCCACGCTTCATGAACGGACTGAGGTCGGGATTGGTCGAGTTCAAGGCGTCTGCCGTTTTCGCGTCGGCGAGCTTGGTGGCTTGGTCGATGTCAAATGTCTTGTAATCCCAATCCGCCTTCTCGTAAACCATGTTGGTGAAGTACCCCACACTGAAGAAGGCAATCAAGCTGCGGCCGGGCGCGTTGCCGGTGATCCAAAGCGGCCAACCCCCGCCCCCTTCCTCGCCACCGGGAACGTATCCTGGAAACAGCAGGCGGCCCGCAGAATCGTGCGGACCGGCATAGATATTTTTCAGGGCAGCCGCCTGGGGCGCCGTCAAGCAACTGTTGGAATCTTCTTGGGCGCAGATCATCGTTCCCGGATCGAAGTGGCATTGCCTCGGATCGTTCACCAGTCCGTCACGCAAACCATCCGCAGCGTCGCAAGCCGCGAGGACGGCGGCACTGATGGCCGAAATCTTGGCCGCCGGAATGTAACTCGCGGGATCGAGCGTGGTCGCCCGCAAATCCCACATGGCGTTGACCAGAAGGTGCGTCCAATAATTCGCCGGGGCGCCGGCCAGGATGCCATCGTAGTCTTCGGGGAAGCGCTGGGCTTCCATCAACGCCTCGCGACCGCCATCCGAGCAACTGGCGAAATAAGAATAGTGCGGTTTGTTGCCGTAATACGCAGTGACTATCGCCTTAGCCTTTGCGGTCATTTCATGGACGCCGCGATTGCCGAAATCAATCACCTTCTCCGGATGTCCCAAGGCCCAAACGGCGTCGGTAGTCGTGTGTCCGGTATCGGTCCCACCTGTGGCGTAACCCAGTTTCACCTCGGCCGCCATCCCCAGGTAGCCAATCACTCCGGCAAAACCGCCGTTGCCTTCACCGCGGAATCTTCCATTCCACCCTGCCGCCGGCATCCAAACTTCAATCTTGATGTCTGAATCTGTGGTGGGCGCAATTTCCGCGGTGACTCTGCAAAAGGCCGGGACGTCCTTGAAGTTCGGAGGATTTCGTGGTGGAGAAGTCTGCGGCGCCACGAACGACCCGGCCGGGACCAATTGCGCAAGGGTAATCTTCGTGTTAGGAAGCGCCAGCTTGGCCAGGCTGTCACACGATTCTTGTTCGGCCGCAGCCCATGGGACGGAAACAGCCGCTATCAGCACTGGGTAGAGAAAAGCATAAACTAGAATTTTCCGCATTACGAGCTCCTTTGATGTTGACCTCGACTCGCAATTGGCGTCGGGTAGGCGCGTGTTCCACGAATTCTCCCTCTTTAAGACTAGATGCCCAGGTCAGAACCTGCATGGAGTTTGCAGTGCGTCGAAAAGAACCGAGATGCCAAGAACTGATTTCCAAGCGACGGGTAACATATAACAGAGCGCGGATGGACACAACACAACTGCATCGGTAAAGGTACAGCTTGGAACTTTGTAGCGGCGGCCTCTGACCGCCGTCTATTAATTGAAAAGGCTCCGGCGGTCAGAGACCGCCGCTAAAACAAACTGACCAACTACCCGTGCTTCCCCTTCCTTGCCGATTCCAGACCCTGATGTTATCTTCGGTGGTATGAGTGGCCCCCAGCCGGTGATCCCCGAGTTTCATTCGGGGGGCCCGGAATTATTTGAAAAGCTCTTTGAATCTTCTCCGGACGGCATCGTGTTGACCGCCCAGGACGGAGAAATTGTGCGCGTGAACGAGCAGGTGGAGCGCTTGTTCGGGTACGGTCGCGGCGAACTGCTGGGGCAAGCGGTGGAAATACTTATCCCAAGGCGATTTCATGGCGCGCATCCCGCCCACCGCCGGGCCTATGTGGCAGAGCCACACACACGCCCCATGGGCGCGGGGCTGGAGCTCTTTGGCAGGCGCAAGGATGGGACTGAATTTCCGGTGGACATCATGCTGAGTCCGGTAGAGACATCAGCCGGCCCGTTTGTGTTGGGAGTAGTTCGGGACATTTCGGACCGGAAATTGGCCATGGAAGCGGTGCGGCAAAGCGAGCACCGGCTGCAAGGGATCATCGACAATTCAACCGCGATAATCTATCTGAAGGATATTCAAGGGCGCTTCCTAAAGGTCAACCGGCAATTCGAATACTTGTTCGGAATCAAGCGCGACGAAGCCCTTGGAAAGACAGACCACGACCTTTTCCCTTGGGCCATGGCGGATAAGTTCCGGGCGAACGACCAGAAAGTGCTGCAAGGCGGCGTGCCTTTGGAATTCGAAGAGGTGGCGCCCTTGGGGGGGGGATTGCGCACCTACTTATCGATGAAGTTCCCCCTTTTCGATGCGGAGGGGCGCCCCAATGCGGTGGCTGGAATATCTACGGACATCACGGAGCGCAAGCAGGCGGAGGAATCGCTGTTGCTTGAAGTCACGAGCGTCCTGATGTCCAACCTCGAAATCCGCAATCTTTTCGGCGCCATCGCCGCCAGCATCCGCAGGGTCAAGCCCCACTTTTATTCGACCCTCGCTCTGCACGATCCGCCCTCCAATCAATTGCGCCTGCATGTTCTGACGGCCCCGAATCCCATTGCCTTGGCCCAGAATGAAGTGATGATCCAGATCGAAAGCTCGCCCGCCGGCCGCGCCTTTACATCGGGGGAGCCGCTGGTGATGAACCGGATGGAAGCAGGACACTTCGATACGGAAGTTATGCGCCGACTGGACGAGATGGGGGTGAAATCAGGGTGTTGGCTGCCGCTTTCGAGCCGCGACCGGATGCTGGGCGCGCTGGTTGTGACCAGCGAACAGCCTGATGATTTCAGCGAAAAAGACGTCCGCATTTTGAGCCAGGTCGCCAATCAGGTTGCTATGACGCTTGAAAACGCATTGTCCATGCGGCTGATTGCGGAAATGAAGCAGAGGCTGACCGAAGAAAAGCTTTATCTCGAAGAAGAACTCCGCACCGAATATAACTTTGAAGAGATTGTCGGAGAGAGTCCTGACCTCAAGCGCGTCCTGAAACAGGTGGAGACCGTAGCGCCTACGGATGCCACCGTTTTAATTCTGGGAGAGACGGGGACGGGCAAGGAACTGGTGGCCCGCGCCATCCACCACCTGAGTTCGCGGCGCGAGCGGACTTTTGTGAAATTGAATTGCGCCGCCATCCCCGGCGGGTTGCTGGAGAGTGAATTGTTTGGGCACGAAAGAGGAGCGTTCACCGGCGCCATTTCACAGAAGATCGGCCGCCTGGAATTGGCCCACCAGGGAACCTTATTCCTGGATGAAGTCGGGGATATTCCACTCGACTTGCAACCCAAACTGCTCCGGGCGCTGCAAGAAAAGGAATTTGAAAGATTGGGAAGCAATCGCACCATCCCCATCGATGTGAGGCTGATCGCGGCCACCAACCGTGACTTGGCACAAATGATGGAGGATCGCCAGTTTCGAAGCGACCTTTATTATCGCCTCCGGGTTTTCCCAGTGACGGTACCTCCCCTGCGTGAGCGCGCCGGAGATGTCGAGATCCTGGTCCGCTACTTCACCCAAAAGCATGCCCAGCGGATGGGTAAAAGAATCGAGGTCATTCCTCCCCAAACCATCGAGGCCCTCTCGCGATGGAGTTGGCCTGGGAATGTCCGCGAGTTGGAGAATTTTATTGAACGCGGAGTAATCCTATCCCAAGGTCCTGTTCTAAGATTGCCGCTCGGCGAGTTGCTCCTGCCTGAGATTGAATCTGCCAGTTCTGGGACGCTCGAAGCTCAGGAGCGCGCGCACATCATTCGTGTACTGCGAGAAACAAATGGTGTAATCGCTGGCGCGAAAGGCGCCGCCGCTCGCTTGGGACTTAAGCGAACTACCCTGAATTCCAAGATGCAAAAGCTCGGAATCTCCCGCAAAGACCTGTGACGGCCCTTCGTCATATGGCGTTATTTCGTCATTCTCGCCTTCGTCACACACTTATGTGACCCGCATCACAAAGCTTATAAAAAGTTAACAACTTGCTTAGATTGTGTAAGTTTCAAGCTGACGAGGGATGGGACCCTGTTTGGCCGCCAAGATGCCAATAGTAAGTTTGGTTGCAAACGAAACCACGAGGTCCTGAGCGATTTGGGGCCTTGTGGCGGTATCGCAGCGAAAATTAGGAGCAGGCAGAAATCCTATGATGAAAATTACATTTTGCACCGAATGCGAACCAGCGGTTCTAAAACTCGAAGGCAGGCTCGCGGGGCCATGGGTGGATGAACTGGAAAAAACTTGGCGCTCGATCAATCCGGCCTCAATAACAAGTCATCTGGTGCTGGACTTATGTGAGGCGACCTTTGTGGATGCCGACGGCAGAGAACTTCTGGCCGAAATGCATGAGGCGGGAGTCGAGCTGATTGGCGATGGAATCATGACGCAATTTATGATCGATGGAATTAAGTACGGGCGCAACGCGAACAAGCCCAAGAGCCTGCAAGCTGGCGGACTCAGGGGCATCACTGCCAAATTGACAACGACGTAGAGGAGAATGGAAATGAAGACACCCCAAAGCTCAGGTCTTACTGAAAGCTGTTTGGAATGTAAATTGCGCTCGGCCAATTTTTTCTGTGGTTTGCCCCCGGCGAATTTGAAAGCTCTCGAAGCGGTCAAATATACTTCTGGCTATCCGGAAGGGGCCGTCCTGTTTATGGAGGATCAGGCTCCGCGAGGCATCATGGTGCTTTGTAAAGGCCGGGTAAAGCTCTCCATGACCTCGGCGGAGGGACGGGCGGTGATCCTCCGGATCGTCAAGGCGGGCGAAGTCCTGGGGTTGCACGGAGCCATTTCCGGGGAACCCTACCAATCGACAGCGGAAACTCTCGAACCGTGCCAGGTCAGTTTCATCCGCCGTGAGGACTTCCTAGCCTTCCTGCGCCAGAATGGTGAAGCATCCATCCGCGCGGCGCAACAGTTGAGCAGCGACTATCACATCGCCTGTGAACAGGTTCGCTCGCTGGGGCTGGCACATTCCGTGCCTGAGAAACTGGCACGATTCCTTCTGGACTGGGCGACAAACGGTCAGGAACCGAAATCGGGAACTCGAATGAAGCTCACTTTGACCCACGAAGAGATCGGGCAGATGATCGGCACTTCGCGCGAAACCGTTACGCGCACGTTGAGTGAATTCAAGAGCAAACAACTGGCTGCCCTGCGCGGCTCAACTCTGATCATCCAGAACAAAGAAGCATTGGAAAATCTGGCGAATGCTTAGGCAGGGCTCAATGATTCCCTGTGCGGTCCGGGTTTCAGGCCCCGGGAGGAAAGAGCAAAATGGATCACAGAAAGATATTTTTGATAGGCGATGATCCGGAGGGTCCGCCGGCCTACGCCAAGACGATTGCGGCCCTTGGCTACGATGTTGAGACGTGTGATTCTTATGACGAAGGCGCGCGCCGAATCGGGACCGAGCAGTTTGATTTCGTAATTGTGGGCCAGGGAGGCGCCGCATTCAAAGGACGGCGCGTATTGGAGCACGCCCTGCATCTGCATCGACAGATCCCCATCCTTGTAGTGGCAAGATCTCTTAACCTTCACAATTATCTAGAGGCGATGGACCTGGGCGCAGTGGACTACCTGGAAAGGCCCAAGCCGGAAGACGTTGCCTGGGTGCTTGAGTCTCAATTGAATCGGCCCCACGCGTTGGTGGTTCGCCACCTGGTGAACTAATCCGATCCGCTGTCATGCTTGGTAGGAGATAGGCCGAAGTTTCCCTCATGTGCGGGTGATGTTTTTTTGGGCGGGGAGCGGCCAATTATTGCTGCCGGGCTTTGTCACACAACTCTTCTTTCCGGCGGCTTCGAATCCGAGACTGGATGGGTCCACTCGCCTTGACGGTTTTGCCAGGGATTATCCACCACCAGGTCCGGATGCTGGTACCGAAATGTTTCTGCTATGTGGCAGCTCCAGCAGATGGGCAGGGCGGTGCGGAATGTCTCCGGCAATTCTTCCGGCCGAATTTCATCCCACTCCATTGACTTCAGGTCCGTCCCCATCAGCGCCGGCCGGTGACGAAAAATATCATCCGCCGATTCAAATGGTTTTTGACAGTAGGCGCAACTCTTTCCCGCGTACCACTTTCCGACAATGTTCTTCACCAGGCAGTCTTCCGGAGCTTTTTCGATCTGCCCCAGACACTCCTGCCCGCAGTCCTTGCGTTCGGGCCAGCGCGAGCATGCGCTCAGCCGGAAATGCGGATCTCCCAGGAGTGATTCTCTCGCAACCTTGGCCGCGTCGAGCGCGACGGCCGCCTCCCGCTTGGTTTCCGGACACGTCACCAACCTTGTCCCATAAAACCTCAGATAGGACCGGACCGCCACAAACATTGCGTATCCGAGACCGCCTGCGGCGATTAATCCGAACATTAGAATAAAATTGATTGTCATCGGAATCCCTCCAGACGGGAGATCTCCCCCCTCATACTGTAATCGCGGCGCCGGCCATCTTCCGTGACAAAGGTCACCGTTGTCTGTGATGTTCCTCACTGCGGGGGTCTGGCCGATGATGTAAGTTCGTCAGTCAGATGGTGTGATTCATCAAGCCGCTGGGGTGAGATCGGGTCCACGGCGGCGAATAGCGCAAACCGATTTACCTGAGATGGAGGATCTGTATGGTCGAGGCCAAAGTAACTTTAACTCAAACCCATATGCCTTTACGGCAGTTCGTGGCGCAAACGGGAAGCGGACACCATATGATTCTGGATGATGGTGTGGGTGGCACTGGCCCCAAGCCCATCGAATTGGTTGCTGTGGCGCTCGCGGGCTGTACCGCTTTCGACGTCATCACCTACCTGCGTTACAAAAGACATCAAACAGTCACAGGGTACGAAGTACGCGTTGAAGCGGAACAGGCGGAAAGGGCCCCCCAGGTTTTCACCTCCGTCCGCATTCATCACCTGGTTACAGGGGTGGAAATTGAAGCGGCTGCGGTGGAGGAAGCTATCAAACTTTCTGAAAGTAAGTATTGCTCGGTCGGAGCCATGCTCCGCAAATCGGCGGAGATCATTACCACTTTTGAAGTTGTCGCCGACAAAATTCCCGTGACCGTTGCGGCTTGACCGGAGCAGGGATTTTCCCCACTCAATGCCGGGGATGCCGCAATCAGGGGAGACGGACATGATGAATCTACAGACAAGACCGGTTGGTTTGGAAGAGGAAAGAGCCCCCATGAAAAAAACGGCCAGAAGACGCCTCAAATTCAGATTTGGTCACGATCACCTCTTCGGCAATCTAACTCCGGAAAAGCTGGAAGCCTTCCAAAAGAACCAAGTCACGGAATTCTATCCCGCTGGCGTCATCGTTCTGAGCGCCAGCTCGACGCCCAAAGGAATTTATCTGATCCGTTCCGGTAAAATAAAACTGTCCACGGCAGGCAGGGGAAAAAGCGGGCCCACTTCAAGAGTGGCGGGCCGGGGAGAAATTCTCGGACTCAGCGCCATGGTTTCGGGAAAGCCTTGCGAGATGACATCCGAAACCCTGAGCCCGACACAACTGAGCTTTATTCCCAGGAGTGCCATCATCAGACTGATGGATGAGGATTCCGAATTTGCTTTCCGGGTCCTCCAGTATCTGTGCAATGATCTGGGCGACGCGTTTGAAAGCGTTCGCTCCCAGTTGCGGTCGCCCCGCCGCAACCATAAGAATTAGCCGATGCGATTTCCAGAGCGACGCAATTGCTTACTTGGAATATTCAAGTCAGATTCAATCCGGATCAACCCGCGCGGGTTGGACGAGCACACCCTGATCAAAACTTGAAATGCCGTTGATTTGCCGCGGTGGGGTCAAGGCTTCCGGCCGGCAATTCTAGGGATTGGGAGCGGGAGGAAGGTCTCGGGAGGCGTCCGCCACGCTGGAGGATATCTCGATTAATTTGTCTACCTGGGTGAGCTTCAGGACGCCCTCCACCATGCCATTCACTCCGGTCAAGCGCAGCGTTCCACCAACCTTTTTCAGCCGGGAAAGTAATCTCACAATCGTTCCGATGCCGGTGCTATCGACATAGGTCACGCGCGACAAGTCGAAAATGACCACCTTTTCATTCTGGCGGATGAACTCGTCCACCGCCCGCTCAATATGCTGGAGGATTGGCCCCATTTGAATGCTGTCGTGTATTTCGAGGACTACAATGCCAGGCCGTATTTGTTTCTTCACGAATTGCATTGTTGTTTGCGCCTCACTCTTGTGAAATGGACCGCCGCACCCCATGCCATCGGGCGCGGCCCGTATCAGCTCTGTTCTTCTCCCTCATAGGGGAATTGGCGGATCAGCCGCAGGCAGCCCTCCAGAGCTTCCCAAGTGGTATCGCCCCAGCCCGAGGGCAACAGCGCGCCGGTTTTTTGATTCACCCGCTTGTCCGCCTCGGCAAAGAAGCGCACGCGCTGTCCCGCGGGAGGCACGGCGTACTCCTTCACCGTAATCCGAAATGCGACGTCGCCTTCCGGTTGACGTTTCTTGATCGTGAAAACATGGAGTTGAGCCAGCTCTTCGGCCGGGCTCGTGTGCGTAAAATGCCAGTCCACTGCTTGACCCTCCTTGAAACGGGCTGCGGGCAACCGGGCGGATACGTGGTTACAGACAGAAATTTCAATTTTTTAATGATCCGCTGGCTCGAAAGCATACACACGACCAGCGCTGAAAGCAACCAATTCCAGAGATTGCAGTGACGTAGCCGTGATTCGCCGCGGCGAGTCAGCCCTAATGAAAATGCGGCCCCGCATTGCAAGAACAAGGGGACGGATGTATATTCCCGTGCGCAGGAATTAAATCGTCGGCCGCAATGGGCGCGTCGATTGATATTTTAGCTTGAGCACCAAGTGGCGCGAACTCAAGGAGCAAAAATGAAACAACGCAGACTTCTGGTGGGGCTGTTGGCGATGGTCATCATTGTAATAGCGCAGACACGGCCGATGCCGAGCCAGTCCTCCAAGCCGGAGCAGCATCCGCTCTATGCGCTGCCCTATTCGCCCAGCCTCGACCTCACCGCCATGGACAAGTCCGCGGACGCGTGCGTGGACTTTTATCAATACGTTTGCGGGGGGTGGATGAAAAACAATCCCATTCCTGCCGACGAGGCGGGCTGGAGCGTTTACGCCAAGCTGGCCAACGAGAATGAACAGTTCTTGTGGGGGATTTTGGAGCGATCGTCCGGCGCCAACCCGGAGCGCAACGCTTCCGAGCAAAAGATTGGTGATTACTTCCAGGCGTGCATGGATGAACCCGCCATCGAAAAGCTGGGATCCGCGCCCCTCCAAGCAGGCCTGGCGGAAATTGCCGCGCTGAAGTCGAAGAGCGAGTTTGGTAAATATCTGGGCGACCAGCAGCCGGCTCTCAGACGAAGCGGGATGCTTTTCAATTTCAGTTCCAACCAGGACTTTGAGAACTCATCCCAGGTGATCGCGTTCGCCGAATCCGGCGGACTGGGCCTTCCCGACCGCGACTACTACACCAAGACCGATCCCAAGTCCGCGAAGATCCGTGACCAATACCTGGCTCACGTCCAGAAAATGTTCGAATTGACCGGCGACCCAATCGACGCGGCGGCGGCGGACGCGAAAGTTGTGATGTCCATCGAGACGGAATTGGCGAAGAGCACGCTGACGCGCGTGGAGCGGCGCGATCCCTACAAATTGTTCAACAAGATGGACCGCGTCAAGTTGAAGGCTCTTTCACCGGACTTCGATTGGGATCAATACCTCGGGGAACTGGGCCTCTCGAGCGTGCAGACTTTCAACGTGACGGAGCCGGAATTCTACCGGGAAATGGACCGGCTGATCGCTTCTGAAAGCCTGGACCACTGGAAAATCTATTTGCGCTGGCATCTGGTCCACGGCTGGGCGCCTTATCTATCCAAGAATTTTCAGGGTGAGAACTTTGGTTTTTACAGCCGCACTCTGCGCGGGATTCAGGAGATGCAGCCGCGCTGGAAGCAGTGTGTGCGCTATGTCAATCGTGACTTGGGCGAGGCGCTGGGGCAGGTATTTGTGGCCAAGACTTTCACGGCCGACACCAAAGCGCGCACGCTCAAGATGACCCGGGAGATTGAAGCCGCCATGGGGGACGACCTGAAAGACCTGCCATGGATGAGTCCGGAAACGAAAAAGCAGGCGCTGGAAAAACTGCGCACCATCGTCAACAAGATCGGGTATCCGGATAAGTGGCGCGACTACAGTTCTCTCGAAATCGTGCGCGGGGATTTTGCCGGCAACGTGCGCAGAAGCGCAATCTTCGAATCCAGGCGGGAGCTGGCAAAAATCGGCAAACCCGTCGATCGCGGCGAGTGGGAAATGACTCCGCCCACCGTGAACGCCTATTACGATCCGCAAATGAACGACATCAATTTTCCCGCCGGCGTTTTGCAGCCGCCCCTGTTCGACCCCAAGATGGATGATGCGCCCAACTATGGTAATACCGGCGGAACCATCGGACACGAATTAACCCACGGCTTTGACGACGAAGGGCGGCAATTCGATGCGGGGGGAAATCTGCGCGACTGGTGGACGCCAGCGGACGCGGCGGGATTCAAGCAACGGATCGAATGCGTGCAGGAGCAGTATTCGCATTACATCATCGTGGACGACATCCACATCAACAGCAAGCTGACCACCGGCGAGGATGTGGCCGACCTGGGCGGCACGCTGCTCGCCTACATCGCGTGGAAGAAAGCGACGGAGGGGCAGAACCTTCAGCCCATCGATGGCTTCACGCCCGACCAGCGCTTCTTTATCGGATACGCACAGTGGGCTTGCGAGAACGAACGGCCGGAAAACCTTCGCGTGAGCGCCATCACTAATCCGCATTCCCCGGGCAAGTATCGCGTGAACGGAATTGTTTCCGACTTGCCCCAATTCCAGAAGGCTTTTTCCTGCAAGCCGGGCCAACCCATGGTGCGCGAAAAAATGTGCCGCGTCTGGTGATGGAGAGAATGACGATCAGCTGGTAGTGGTACAGTTCATTGTAGCGGCGCTCTATGAGCGCCGAAAAAGCAGGCGGATTAAAGAAGGCGGTCATAGACCGCCGCTACAAAAGGCCAAGCTGGGCCACCACTAACCGCGCGAGGATTCGATGAAAAATAGATTGCCAGGCCTGCTGGCATGCTTGCTGGCAGCTTCAACACTGTGCGGACAAAGTGCAGTCAAGCGGCCTAAAATTCTGGGCATTGCGCATGTGGCCTATTTCGTGACCGATCTTCCCAAGACGCTGACCTATTATAAGAACTTCCTGGGGTTCGCCGAACCGTACGATTTGAAGAACGACGACGGCACGGTTCACATCGCCTTTATCAAGATCGACGACGATCAGCACCTTGAGCTTTTCACCGACCCGCCCAAGGATGATGGGATGCTCAGCCACATTTCGTTTTATACCGACAACGCCGAAGAAATGAGGAGGTACCTGGTTGCGCGCGGCATCAAGGCGCCGGAACACATGGGCAAAGGAAAAACAGGAGACAAGAATTTCAACGTCAAGGACCCGGACGGACACACGGTGGAAATCGTCGAATATCAACCTGACGGCTGGGCGATGAAAGGCCGGGGCAAGGACATGCCAGCCACGCGCGTTGCCGGCCATATTATGCACACGGGGGTCACGGTGGGGTCGCTCGAAAAATCCAAGGACTTTTATGGCGGCATTCTTGGCTTCAAGGAGATTTGGCGCGGCAGCTCAGACGACGTTACGCTGAGTTGGGTCAATATGCAGGTGCCGGACGGAAAAGATTATGTTGAACTCATGCTCTACAAGGAGCTTCCCGCGCAGGACAAGCGCGGAGGGGCAAATCACATTTCTTTGATGACGCAGGACATCGGAGAGTCAGTGGCCACACTCGAATCCCGCGCCGCCGCCGCGAACTATACGCGCAAGATTGAAACTCACGTGGGGCACAACCGCAAGCGGCAGGCCAACTTTTTCGATCCGGACGGCACGCGCGCCGAGTTGATGGAACCTTTCACCATTGACGGGAAACCGACGCCACCCTCGACGGCCCCGCCGCCGCAATAAGCGCAGGGAAACTCGAGCGGAGACTTTCAAATTCCCTCCGCCTGCCAAGCCGGGTGCGCCGGATTACATTCGGGCCAGCATCGCGCCTAGGGCCGCTCTCAATCTTCGCCAAAGAATCGTTTCCTCACGGATTCATCCATCGGCATATCCGGTCCCGAAAAGATCGCGTCCGGCTGGCGGGTTGGGTCCTGGGCGATCAACGGCAACGCTCGCGCCCGGCGCGCTTCCGCCTCTGGTCCCAACCCCACAAATAGCTCGTTGGACCAAAGTGTAGCCATGTGAGTCACCTGCGCGTACCGGTCATGTTCGGCGGCGTAGGCATGGCCTGCGGCATCCCAATCCTCGGTGGCCAAAAGGTGATCGCGCAACACTCGCGCGTCGCGCAGGGTCTGCGACAAGCCCTGGCCCCAGGAGGGGTCGCTGGCGGCAGCCGCATCTCCCATCAAAGCCACTCCATTTCGATAGGGATGCGGAACCCAGGTTTCCGCGCCGCTAAAGGTGGCGAGCGGCCCTGCGGGTTTTGCGCCCTCAAAAAACGAAGGATTTACGCCCACTTTTTTGCACCCGTCGACAAATCTTGGGACGTCCGCGGCGCCTTGAAGGCGTGCCTCGGTTCCGGTGTGAAAGCAAAAATAATTCCGGGCAAGCCCTCCGCCCTGGGGGAACAATGCGGCAATCTGGCCCAGCTTGGTACTCATCACGATCTGGCCGGTGTCTTCCGGTGCTGGCATGTTTTCCATTAGCAGCCCTGCTACCATCATATTTTCGGGGTCGCGCAACATTTCAAATCCCGCTGTAGTCCGGACGCACGATGAGCGGCCATCTGCGCCGACCACCAACCGCGCCTGGATTTCCTCTGTGCGCCCATTCTCTTCCACCACCACATTGGGTGTTGAACCTGTCCGAACTTCCCTCACGGCGGCGCCGCGGCGAATGCGCGCCCCGGCGCTTGCGGCCGCGTCCATCAGTAATTCCTGCATTTGCGGATGGTAGAACGACATGCAGGGCGCACGGTGCGGCGTAGTGTCCACCATAGGTCGATGGGCCAAAAGATTACTGTCGGAATGGATATCCACCCAGGGAACATCGTGCCCCACCTTTCGGCGGAGCAGGCTGTCCAAATGCAAGGCCCTCATTTCTGCCACACCCCACGGAATCACGAACTCGCCGCGCACCCGGTCTTTGAATTCCACTTCGCGCTCAAGAACAAGCACGCTTGCGCCGCGTTCCGCCAAACATTTGGCCAACGTAGATCCAGCCAATCCACCGCCTACAACAATCAGGTCGTGACTTTTGGCCATAAATCAACCTCCCCGCACGTAATCTCCTGCGCAAAGTATATCAGCAGTTTCTTTTTGTGGACTCACTCTGTTCAATCAGAATCCGGCTGATGTTCTTCGCCAGCCACTGGACAAAGGTTTGCAGCGCCGGATACAAGCTCCGTGAAACTTGAAGGTTGCGCGCGCCACGAAACCCGGCTTCGAAGTCGCATTTGTACTAGAACATGTTTCCCAAGTCCTCAGCGCCGGGGAATCCAAACTCCCGGTGCGGGGGACGCGGCAATTAAGCCACTAAATATTGGCGGAGGGCGCGAGCAGCGAGGCGGAGGGCGAGTTTGAATAAAGATGTTTGACTGTGCCGCGAATAATGAGTTGTGTGGGGATCACCTGCCTGGCAAGGTGTTTGGACGGCTGGTGTAATTTATCCAGCAGCATCTTCATCAAGGTCTCGCCGATCTCCTCTTTTTGGACGCGCACAGTTGTGAGCGGAGGGTCCATCAACAGCGCGATATCGCGGTCGTCGAAACCGACCAGACTGATATCGTCCGGAACATTGATCCCCGACTTCCGGAAGGAACGCCAAAGGCCAAAGGCGATTTCGTCATTGCCCACCATGATGGCGGTGGGGCGGGGGCTCATTTGCAGCAAATTGCGGGCGGCCCACTCGGCATAATCGCTCGAACCATTTCCTTGCTGTGAATTTAGGAGTACAGGGTTCAAGCCGGCGGACTTCATGGCGCGGCGGTAGCCGGCGTGGCGCTCGCGGAACCAGGGGAAACTGGTTTCTCCCACAAACGCAATTTCGTGATGCCCCTGCTCGATTACGAATTGAGTGGCTTCAAATTCGGCCTTCTCACCATCAAAGCTGACTTGGTCATACTTCAGCATGTGTTTGGGCCCAAACAGATTGTTCCCAAACATCACGTAAGGAACATGAATGGATTGAATGTGCTCCACGAAGTTGGGATAAATTGTTCCGGCGAGCACCAACCCGTCCACCCAGCCCCGCTCCTTGAGGATGGGCGGGAGGACGATTTGGCCCGGGGGAGTTTTCTCGCCGTAATGGATCACGGCAAAAACCACTTGTTGGCCAAGCGAGCGGGCGCAGGTTTCGACGCCCTTGAGGATTCGGGCGTGAAAGGAGTGAAGAAACTCGCGGTTGCTCATCAGGAAGCAGACCATTTCCGTGCGCCGGGACATGCGTCGGGCCTGGGCGTGAGGGCGGAACCCTAGGCGGCTGATGGCCGCCTTCACACGTTCGCGCGTGGATTCGCTCACTTGGCGCCCGCCGTTCAAAACCCGCGAGACCGTGCCCACACCTACGCACGCTACCCGCGCCACGTCACGAATCGTGATTGGATTTGGAACCGGTTCCATGACCATCCCACAAAGTTAATTGAGCCCGCAGCAGGGGCAACGTTCCCTGTCGGAACGGGCGGCGACTCCCCCAGCCCTGCATATAGACGCACGGGAGATCTAAAAGGTAACACGAAGCCCCCACCCAATAGAATTTTTTTCTTGACAACCAAAACTGCTTTGGGTAAGGTCTGGAACCAGTTCCAGCAAGACTTGGCCTTGGCCATTGTAGTCGGGCTGATTGCGTCGGATGTCCTAAATTCACATTTTGAGAATACCGCAGCTTGAATGCCGGAGCCCGCACTCCCGAGTGAAGGTGCAGTTCACGATTCAGGTTTTGTGGCTGCGATCGGGGTTGATGGGGCCGAACGTCTTGGGGCAGGGTTCGCGCGCTTAGGCGAATCCTCAAAATCCTAGAGCAAATATCTGTCACGATGGAGGAGATCATGCGGTTGGAAAAAACACTCCGGGCTTTAATGGGGAAGTCTTTACTCATGGTTCTGAGTTTCGGACTGCTCTTCGTAATGGGGACAGCTCAATATATGAACGCGCAGATCCTTTACGGCTCGATCGTAGGCAGCGTTAAGGATCCTTCCGGTGCAGCCGTTCCCGGCGCCACGGTCACCGTGACTCAGGCGCAGACGGACCTGACTCGATCAGCCACTACCGACCAGGCTGGCGAATTCTCCCTGACTACACTTGCCGGAGGAACCTATACGGTTAAGGTGAGTGCCCAGGGCTTCAAATCCTCCACCCAAACTGGGGTGACGGTATCCATTAACACGATTACGCGCACGGACGCCACATTGGAGTTGGGCGCCGTCAACCAGAGTGTGGAAGTTTCCGCCTCGGCGGCAATCCTCCAAACTGAACGCGCGGACGTCCACCATGATCTGACGGCCACGACCATTGAAGAGGTGCCGATGCCGCCCGGAAACAATTTCGAACAACTGTTTCGTGCGATTCCCGGAGTCAATCCTCCGGTCAGCGCCCACTCCGTGGCCACCAACCCATCGCGCTCGCTCCAATTCAATGTGAACGGCGCCAGCAGTTACGGCAATGACGTTCGCGTGGACGGCATGAGCCAGTATAATATCTGGGTCCCGGAAAACATCGCCTACGTCCCGTCATCCGACGCTATCCAGACCATCAATATAGCCACCAACAACTTTACGCCGGAGCAGGGACTGGCGGGCGGATCATCGACCAACGTCGTGATTAAGAGCGGCACCAACCAGCTTCACGGCGACCTCTACGAGTTCCATTACGATAATGCACTCGAGGCGCATGGCTTCTTCGACCCCACCAACCACATCAGCCGGGTCCCCAAAGACATATTTAACCAGTTTGGCGGCAGCATAGGCGGCCCCATTAAGAAAAATAAACTGTTCTTTTTTGGCAACGTGGAATCAACCCGCCAGCGCTCGTTGGCAACCAGCAATTTCTCGGTACCCAGCCCGGCCATGATCAAAGGCGATATGAGGGGCTTGGACTTGACTTCGGTCAATCCCGATTTGGTCTATGACCCGACGACGGGAAAGGCAGACGGCACCGGACGCACGCCGTTCGTCTCCTCGGATAACCCGGCAGCGGCCAATTATAATTCCGTGTGTACGGCCGCCAAGGCCAATGCCGCGGGCAACTGCACCAACGTGATACCCACCAACCGCCTCAGCCCGGTGGCCCAGAAAATGTTAGCCATGTTGCCGGCCCCTAATCTACCCAGCGCCAGCAAAAATATTCCCAACAACAACTTCCTTGCTGCGGGGGATATCTTGTTCAACCGCCTCACGTCGGACTCCAAGATTGACTGGAACGCCTCGGAGAAATTGAGGGTCAACGGCCATCTCGGTTTGTCAAAGTACAATACGCTTAACCCCCAGGCATTCGGCGCCCTCGGTGGGCCTGAAGTCAGCGGCTTCATCGGCAATGAGGGCCAAGCCTACGGGCACACCATCAGCTTCAGCGTCACCAGCAGCTACGTGGCCACTCCCACCTTTGTGGTGGACGTTATCGGGGGAATGACCCGGATGTGGGCCAACTCTGCTCAGCTTGACGTTAAGACAAACGAAGGCTTGAATCTCGGCATTCCGGGAACTAATGGCACGCGCCCATTTGAAGGAAGCTGGCCGGAGTTTGATATCGGCGGCGGTACTTCAGGCAATACGTCGCCCTTCGCGCTTCTGGGAACGCAACACAACTTTATGCCGTATTACCGCAACGACCCTCAGTTCCACTACGGCTCGAACGCGAGCTGGGTCAAGGGCAGGCACACCATTCGCTTCGGTGGGGACATCATCGGCCAGCACTTGAATCAACAGCAGCCCGAATGGAACGGAGCAGGCAATTCCTACGGCCCGCAAGGTGGATTTTCATTCGGCACCAATGCGACTTCGTGCAACAACAGCGCCACTTGTTCCACTTCGGGTTCGAGAGCGACGAACGGATACAATAACATCGCATCTTTCCTCCTGGGTGTTGACACGGCATACGGCAAAAACATTCAGGTCCCCGATTACTTCCACACCATCACTCACGAGTACGGAGTCTATGTCGGCGATCAGTGGCAGACCACCAGCAAACTGACCACCACCCTGGGCCTTCGTTGGGAGTACTTCCCCATCCCCACCCGTGGTGGCAGCCGGGGGCTGGAGCGCTTTGACTTCAGCGACAATAGCATGATGCTCTGCGGAGTCGGCGGTAACCCGACGTCCTGCGGTGTATCGATCAGCAAGACGAATTTCGCTCCCCGCCTCGGCCTGGCTTACCGCGCCAGCAACTCTTTGGTACTTCGCGGGGGATATGGCATCACCTATGAGCCCTACAACCTCATCGATAACTTGCGAACGAACTTTCCAATCTTGATCCCACTCTATGTGAGCGCTCCAACTTCCTTCACTGCCACTGGCGCTCTTGATGCCGTGGGCGCGGCAAACGCGCCGGTGGGCCAGGTGCTGCCCGTCGGCATACCCCTTCCGCCCACTCCATGCCAGACCTGCGCTGAAGATCCCATACCAGGCAATGTGGGTTTGACCACCACCCCGAACAACATCAATCGCGGGTATATCCAGACATGGAACCTCACGGTTGAAAAGCAGTTCGGAGGCTGGCTTGCGACAGCCGGTTATGTCGCTTCGCGAACCATCCGGCAGCTTGGTACTCTGAATTTGAACGTGGGCAGCCCCATATTACCTGTGGGGTGCGTCCCGGCTGTTAACGGCTTGAAGGCCAACTCTTGCGGAGGCAATGCCAGCCTGCCCTTCGGTAATCTGGCTTTAACCAATGCCTCAACAGCGGCTTGCCCCAACGGCTTCGCCAGCACCCAACTGGGTTGCAGGACCCAGGGAACCGGTATCGTTACGCCGCTCACCAACAACCATTATGATTCGTTGCAGGCCACGTTGAGCCACCACTTTAGCAACGGCTATCAACTCCAATTCAACTATACCTGGTCGAAGACGATCGGTGAGGCGGGTGTTGAAGATGAAAAAAGCACCGCGAACATCCAGGTGCCTTCTTTCTACTACTTGAACCGCGGCCTGTCTAATCTTAATCGCCCCCAGAACTTCGAGGCGATTTTCATAGTAGAGTCCCCGTTCGGGGCCAAGAAGCATTGGGTCAGCTCCGGGGTCGGCGCCAAGGTTCTGGGGGGCTGGCAGATCAGCGGGCTGATTTCAGCGGTTTCAGGCTTGCTGGGCGGCGCTTCTGCCACGGGTGGCGGCGGCATGTCAGCTAGCGGCACGAACTTGAATGCCTCAGGCAACGCTCAGAGGCCGGACATTATTGGTCCGATTCAACTTACCAAAAACGTTGGAAACGGCACATCCTGGTTTAACACTTCAGCCTTCGCCGGCGTTGACGGATCTCCTGCCGGCCCGGACCAGCGTTTTGGAACTTCAGCGTTTTACATGTTCCAAGGGCCGGGCATCTTTAACTTTGATGCCGCACTCGCGCGTGACTTCAAACTCACGGAACGCTTCGGCTTCCAGGTTAAAGCCCAGGCCATCAACCTCACCAACACCCCATACTTTAACGGTCCCAACACGAGCTGCGGCAGCTATGTTAGCGCCGCCATACCCTGCAGTAGCGCAGTGTCAAATGGAGGATCGTTCGGCGTGGTCAATTCGACAAACAGCCTGGCTCGGGAAGGACTTGATGCGCGGCAGTTCGAAATCAGCATGAAACTGAGCTTCTAACTGCAGCAAGATCACACAAACTTTAGGGACCGCTTCTATTAGCGGTCCCTTTTTTTTGGAGATTGGAATTATTTGGAGCCAAGATGTAGGGCCGGGACCTGGGGACCCCAGGTTTTGCGATGGGGCCCCGGCCTCCTGCACCGCCAGCAAAAATGCCGGCAAGTTCCTCGCATCCAACGTCGCCGCAAATAACAAGGCCGATGCAAGCGTCGGCCCTAGAAAACCTTGGCGTGAAAAAATCCGGTCTTGAATTTGGCCGTTCCGACCATAGAATGTGTCTATGCGGAAGCGGAATACACGCTTGCTAAGGATCGCGCTCGCACTCCTGTCATTCCCTTTAGCGGCACCGTCGGCGGAACTCCCCCCGCTTCCCATACTCAACATGTCTGATTTCCAGCCCGCGATTCGCAATCAAGTTCAACAATTTGACGCCGCCGCGCGCTCCCGTCCTAACAGCGCCGAAGCCGCTGGCAGACTTGGCATGGTTCTGGATGCCTACCAACAGTACGAATCCGCGGCGCTCTGTTACGAACGCGCGCACCGGCTCGATGCGCGCGCCTTTCAATGGGATTACTATCTGGGATCAGTGCAGGTCCATCAGGGGAAATACGATCAAGCGGTGGCCACTTTGCGCGAAGCCATCCGCCTGGGACCGGACTACCTGCCGGCTCGCTTGAAGCTGGCGGAAAGTCTTTTGGCCGCCGGAGATTTGGATGGAAGCGAAGAGGTATACAAACAAATTTTGGAAAACGCTTCCAAGGCAATGGATTCCCGCCTTCGCGGGAATGACAACGAGGGGGCCATCACCACTTCAGCGGAAGCCCTGTACGGTCTGGGGCGGATTCAGTCGGCGCGCGGTGACATCGGTGCCGCAGCCGGGCGGTACCGCAAGGCCTGCGAGATTTTTCCCGCTTACGGCGCGGCTCAATATGCGTTAGCCTTGGCCTATCAGAAAATGGGAAAGCCCGATGACGCCGAACCTCATTTTCGCGCTTACCAGGCGAACATGACCGTCACGCCGCCGCTGGACGACCCCCTCATGGGGACGGTCCAGGCATTAAATCTGGGCGTGGACCAGCACCTTCGTCGAAGCATCGAACTCGAGAAACAAGGCGACTTGAGGGGAGCGATCAAAGAACAGGAACTGGCGCTGGAGGTTGATCCCCAGAATGTGCAGGCCAACATCAACTTAATTTCACTTTACGCCCGGGCCGGTGATCCTGACGCGGCCGAGAAACATTACCGGGATTCAGTGCGCTTGAATCCGAACCGGGCCGACGCCTATTACAATCATGGCGTATTCTTGTTCATGGAAGGCAATTCACAGGAGGCGGAGGAGAATTATAGGCAGGCACTTAAAATTAACCCGTATTATACGGAAGCTCATAACAACCTCGGGGTTTTACTCGAGAAACAGGGAAAAACCGAAGAGGCTCTGGCCGAATATGGCGCGGCTCTGAAGAGCCAGCCCAATTACCGCCCCGCGCATTACCACGTTGCGACCATCCTGGCACGACAGGGAAAATATGCAGAATCGGCAGGGCACCTCTTGAAGACGCTCCAACCGGAGGACGAGAGTACTCCCGGGTATTTATACGCCCTCGCTATCGACTACGCGCGCCAGGGTGATGACCGGAGCGCTTTGATATACGCGCGCAAGGCTCGCGACCGGGCTGCCGCGTGGCGCCAATCGCAGCTTTTGAGCAGAATTGACCATGACTTTCCCGATGCTGCCTCGGAAAGACCGCCGCAATGAAAAGACAAGGACGATAATTTGACCCGACGCGAAATCTTAGTCGCTGCCTTGGCGCTCGGCGCATTGCCGCAGCAGAAGCGCCCATCGCGCGCGAATTCATCCTCCGCGGACCCGATTTTTCGCGACATCGCTTCGGAAGTTGGGTTGAATTTTCACCACTTCAACGGGGCTACCGGAAAATACTTTATGCCCGAAATCATGGGATCCGGCGTGGCGCTGTTCGACTACGACAATGATGGCGACCTGGACGTCTATCTTGTGCAAGGAACCACGCTCGATCACCGCGGGAAATTGCTTTTCCCTTCCCCGCCCGGCTGGAAACCGGGGAACCGTCTCTTTCGCAACGATCTGGCGGAAACCGGCAAACTGCACTTTACCGACGTCACTGACCAGGCCGGCGTAGGCCATGTAGGCTACGGCATGGGCGTTGCCGTGGGGGACTATGACAATGACGGCTTCCAGGATCTCTACGTAACCAATTTCGGCCACAACGTTCTTTACCATAACAACGGCGACGGAACCTTTACCGACGTCACCGAGCAGGCTGGAGTGGATGATCCCCGCTGGAGCACTTGCGCCGCATGGCTTGATTACGACGGCGACGGGCTCCTCGATTTATTCGTCGGGAACTACGTTGATTTCACCGTACTCGGCAACAAGCAATGCTTTACGCCCACCGGCGAGATCGATTACTGCACGCCCAAAGCCTACCAGCCGGTCCCTTCGCGACTTTTTAAGAATCTCGGCAACGGCAAATTCCAGGATGTCACCGAGTCGTCCGGGATCGGGTCCTCATACGGGCCGGCACTCGGCGTGGTGTGCGCCGATTTTAATGGCGACGGCCAGCCGGACATCTATGTGGCCAATGATACAGCGGCGAATCGGTTGTGGCTGAACCAGGGCAACGGAACGTTTAAGGAATCGGCGCTCGAAGCGGGCGTGGCATTCAGCGCCGATGGTCTGCCCAAAGCGGGGATGGGCGTCAGCGCGGAAGACATGGAGAACGATGACAACGAAGACATTTTAGTAACCAATCTGATGGGAGAAGGCGCGACTCTGTTTCGCAATAACGGCAAAGCTGAGTTCGATGACGTGACTACGCAGTACGGTTTGTCCGGCCCGACCTTTGGTTTTACGGGATTTGGAACGCAATTCTTTGATTACGACAACGATGGCTGGCTGGACCTGTTCATCGCCAATGGCGCGGTGACCAAGGTGGAAGCCGAGCGTGGGAATCCCTATCCCTTCGCGCAAAAGAAACAGTTGTTCCATAACGAAGGGCCGGCGAAAAGATTTCGGGAAACCAGCAGCAGCGGTGGACCTGCTTTCCAAATTGCAGAAGTGACGCGCGGCGCCGCGTTCGGCGACATTGACAACGACGGCGCGATTGACATCGTCGTCACCAATAACAACGGGCCGGCCAGGCTGCTGCGAAATCAAGTTGGGGCGCAGCAACACTGGCTCCAGATCAAGCTGGCCGGGGATAAGACAAATCGCTTTGGAGTGGGTGCGCGGGTGGCTGTCTTGCGCGCGAGCCAGCCGCCGTTGTGGCGCTGGGCGCACTCGGATTCAAGCTACCTGAGCGCCAGCGACATTCGCGTTCATTTCGGTTTGGGCAAAGATCCTCAATTGGAGGGTGTGGTGGTCCACTGGCCGGGCGGCCTTAGGGAGAAATGGTCCAATATTCGCCCGGACAGAATCATCACCCTGAAACAGGGATCGGGCAAATCTGAATGAGATGAAGGTAAATTCATTGCTGGAACTGGAATATGATGGTTGCCATTTGATTAGGTCATTCATTAAAAAATTGCCGGAGTAAAATGGAAAGGATTTCGAAAACCTATATGACTGAGCCTGGTGAATCTTCAGCCGTTTCCCGCCGGTCGTTTTTCGCGACATTGGGTGCGGCTGCATGGGCGGCTCCCGTGATTGCTCTCGCCAAGACCGGCAGCGTCGAAGTGGGCGTTTGCGCCAAGACCGCCGAACTTGAAAACGCCATCCATTACGGATTCGATTACCTCGAGCCGTCCGTGGCCGAAATCGCCGAAATGAACGAAGCCCAGTTTGCGGACTTCAAGGCGCGACTGCTGGCTTCGCCCATCCGCTGCGAGTGCTACAACACTTTCTTCCACAAGCAACGCGTGGTGGGTGACGATGTGAATCGTGCTGCGCTGAAAGAGTATATGGAAATCGCTTTGAACCGCTGCCAACGATTGGGCGGGAGCGTGGCTGTCTGGGGAAGCTCGGGCTCGCGAAATGTCGCCGAGGGCTACTCGCGCGACCGCGCCTGGACCCAGATCCAGGAATTTTTGCGCCTGGCCGGTGATGTGGCACGATCGAGCGGCATCGTCATCGCCATTGAGCCGCTTCGAAAGCAGGAGAGCAATATTATCAATACCGGCGCGGAAGCCCTGCGGTTGGTGCGCGAGGTCCAGCACCCGAACGTGAAGATGATTATTGACTTCTATCATTTGCGCGTAGAAAACGAAGACCCGCAGATCGTCTGGGAGGCGCGCGACGAAATTGTCCACTTCCATTTTGCCAACCCCCAGGGCCGGCGCTGGCCCAGGGATCCGGGCGAGGATCCGATGTACGGCCGCTTCTTCGAATTGGTGAAGAAGATACAATTCCGTGGTGGAATATCAATCGAAGGCCGGGGAACATTTCAGGATGACGCTGCTGCCAGCGTAGAGTTTTTCCGGCGCGAGCTGGCGTGAGTGCCGCTCGGCCGGAATGATTTCGCGCCCCTTTCCAATTCGCGCTTGGATGAAGAAAAGAAGAATATCCAGGTGAAATCAGCATTTAGTCGGACTGGTCATTTGTTTCCTTCAACTGGAAATTTTTACCCGCCTCGCCAATCGCCATGATCCAATAAAGTTCATTTCATCCCACAGAAAACAGTACAGTTAGCAGAAATATCAAGGGTTCGGCAACCGACCTGCGCCTATGCGGAGTGAACCATTAAGGTGGTACAGGTCTGGCTCAAGGAGGGCTTTATATGACCAACCGATATCTGGCAATCTCGCTTGCGATTTTTGTTGGACCGTCATTCATATTTGCACGAGGTGCGAGCGCATCCCCAACGCCGATGGGTGGCGCGGCGTTGACTAGTCCGCAGGGACAAGACGATGCGCGCCGCGAAGGGCAAGACCAAAGGCGGTACCAGGACGACAACGATCGAAACCGCGATAACGACCACAGATTTCGCGATCGCGACCGTCAAGCCGCGCGTGATTGGTATGACCACCATCGTGACCACCCTCCTGCGGGTTTCAGGGAGCGCGAATGGTTGGCGCCTGAGTACGAATCGCGAATGCGTGTAGGCTACGTTCTCGATCCGGAAATGCGCAGAATGGCGCGCCCTGTGCCCCAGGACTTGCTCTACCAATTGCAGCCTCCCCCGCGGCACTACCGCTACGTTGTTATTGGAGGACATGTCTGCCTGGTGGACGAGGGATATCGCATCCACGATGTGATCCACCTGGAGGCGAACCTTCACTGAAATTGCGGGAAGCCTTGAAGATATATCCCGCAAACCAAACTTGTTCCGCGCCCGTTTTCGCAAGCAGACGGGCGCGCGAAAGGAGTACATATGGAGTTGCTTAGTTGGCTTTTCGTCGGATTGATGGCTGGTTGGCTGACCGGGAAGATTATGAGAGGGGCCGGCTACGGTGTGATTGCTGACATCGTACTCGGCATTCTCGGCGCCTTCACCGGCGGGCAAATCGTGCACTGGTTGGGTTATCCGATCCACGGCGGTTTCCTCTACTCGATCGGAATTGCCATTTTGGGGGCCGTTATTCTAACCGCACTATTCAGGATACTCACCGGCAGGCAAGTGGGAGTTTGAACAGTTGAGATCAGGAGTCGAACTCCGCTGCCTGCGGGTCCTTTTGCAGATCAAGGAGGAGTTGTATGTATACGAAAAAGCTTACCCTCGTCTTTTTACTTTTCTTTACATTCTGTGCGCCAGTGTTTGCGGGCGAAACACAGCTCGAAAAATCCACCAATGTAATGAGGGAAATAATGGAAACACCCGACAATGGCATTCCCCAGGATTTGCTGAATAAAGCCGTGTGTGTCGGAATAGTTCCTTCGGAGTTGAAGTTTGCCCTGGTGGTGGGAGGCACTTACGGACGCGGCGTTTTGGTGTGCCGCAAGGGTGGCAATGGTCCGTGGGATGCTCCTTCCTTCTTCACCCTGGGCGCGGGAAGCATCGGTTTTCAGATTGGCGGGAAGTCCACGGACGTCGTTTTTCTGGTCATGAATCCTGAAGGCGCCAAAAAGTTGATTCAGGACAGCGTCAAGCTTGGGGGTGAAGTGTCCGTAGCCGCCGGGCCGGTGGGCCGTTCTGCCGAGGGCGCGACGGACATCCAACTGCACGCCGAAATTCTCAGTTATTCGAGGGCGCGCGGATTGTTCGCCGGGCTGTCTCTGGACGGTGGTCTTATGAAGCAGGATAGGGAAGACAACGAACTGCTCTACCACCGCAAAATCAACGCCAAAGACATTCTGATCGACGGGGAAGTGCCCCCTCCTCCGTCCGCATTAGCGTTGGATGAAACTTTGGCGAAATACTCTCCCAAAGGCGGAAGTCCCTTCGTGTAAGTTTAATCGACCTGCTTAAACTCGGGGACAGGACCGCGTTAGGAGAGGCAGTTCTATTGGTTCTTCGTCGATAAGGTGGCAGGGCGATTGGCGAGTCTGAAGTCAGGAAAGACTTACAAATCGCCCAGCTGCCTCTTACTGTGCCCGGAGAAATTTTCCGTCCGCAGGGGTTTGACTGGGCACATCCCGGAGTGTATCTTTCTCGACATGAATCCCCCAAATCGGCTTATGGGAATTCGCGGCTTATGGCGAAAAGTAGTCACCATTGTTTTTTTGGGATTGCCCATTTGTTTTGCCTTCATGCCCGCGAATTTAATCGCTCAAGCCGGCAAGACAACGTCCCTCTATGACGGCGGAGCGGTCAAAGCCGAGTCGGTCCGCCAGGGCAAACTTGGGAGTTGCTACTTTCATTCCGTGATGGCCGCTCTGGCCCAAAGCAATCCGGAAATGGTCCGAAAGATGATCGAGGAAAATTCGGACAAGACATTTACGGTTACGTTCGGGGACGGCAGGAAGGAGACTGCCTATCCCGAGGATATTCGTTATTCACGCGACAGCGGCTACGACATGTCCAGTGGGCTGTGGGTGGCGGTCCTGTTTCGAGCCTATGCGCAGCGCGTGCTGCGTGAAACGCTGGCCGCGGCGGTGGGACAGACGGATCTCTTCTCCATGGTCAAGCAGTATGCTGTTCAGTTAATCAATTCGAACGATTCTGTTCTGATCGCCTATGACCGGGCCATTAGGCAGGTTGTGGACCAGCAGGGCAACATCGACCGCATCAAGCTGGAGACTTCGCTGAAAGAGGAAATGAGGACCATCGCCATCCCGGACGAGATGAAGAACTCCATGGCCAAGTTGCTTGAAGCGGGCGGCTTTCTGGCCTCCATAGAAAGTACGGTCAAACAAAATGGGGAACTGTTTGGGGCCTATCGCGCGGTTGGGCAGGGCGGCATGCCGGGGCGGGTGATAGCAGCGTTTGCCGGGAGTAATGCGGTCATTGAAAATGTGTCGGAAGGCAAAGCAGTTGCAGCGTTAAGCCGGGGCATGCACGCCCACGCGCCCATGGTGGCATGCACGGGAGATAGCCGCTACCACCAGCTCCTGGCGGCACACCAAACCCTTCCCGCCGGAACAGGACCGTGGTACATCGACGGGCACTGCTACACCATCATGGGTTTCGATGCGGGTGAACAAGCCGTGACGCTTCGCAACCCCTGGGGCGATCAACCTTACCCCGACGGGATTCTCAAACTCCCCATAGCCAGCTTCGTGCCGGGATTTGGGGGAATCGAAACCAAGGCCCACCAGTAAGGCCGGCCCTGCGCCCGCCCTGGGTCGGATCAAGCTGTTCGCCGCACATGCGAGCTTACTTCAGCTTGACCTTAAAGCTCTTCTTGACCTGTTCGATTTCGACTTTGTCTTCCCGGGCCAGCCAGCCGAGAGCGAAATTCACCACCTCGCTGCTCCCGTTCAATTTCGTTTTCAATTGGGATACCGTCTGCGGCCCTTCCGATGAAAGGGCCTGCCAGACTTTCCCTGCCGCTTCACCAACTTTTCCATTAATTTCCATGATCCAAATCTCCTTCCAATAGAATGTAATCGGTCGTATATGAGTGCGACCTGAAGCTCTTCCACCAACTGAGAAATCTCCGCCCGCGTGCTGCCCGGCGTAAATTCAATTTGTTGTCCGCGTTCCTAACGGGAAAACGTCTTGGTTGTCCCTAGCCGAAACTAGGCGTTGTTATCGAAGTCGATTTCGGGGAACTGGCAAACAGCGGATACAATTTTCAACCATGAGCAGCTCTTTCTCCAAATCACACTGTACCCAACCATTCTACCTCGACCGCGTTGCGCGGTGAAGGAAAAAGAATTTATAGGGCTGATAAGAGATGGCCTCATTGAAACCCGTGGCGAGCGTGGACGCGCCCGGGGGGATTCATCCCCGGCGTCACACCGTTCTGTCGAATTCATCCGTGCCTTGATTTGTCGCGATTGCGATGAAGAAAGGCGGCCAACTCAAAAACTCCAAACACAATCAAGCAAAACCAGAAGTCCACCAGAGTGCCCAAATCCACGTGAAAACCCCGGTGCCGGGCGGGCGGGGGAAGATAAGGGAAGAGAGCAAAATACAGTCCGTTGCCCAGAAGGATAATCACCAGCCAGCGCATCCATTGCTCAAAGTTTGGCGACATTCTGTTCCCTGCTGCCCGCGGTTGGGTGGGCGTTCGTCCTGTCCTAAGCCCGGCCTGCACGGGCCGTGCCTCCGCTTCCTGCATGGCATATGGTTATAATATAAGAAGCAGGCCGAGATGCCGACATCAAATTTAAATTACGCTTCCGAGGTGAAATTCTTAAAGGGCGTGGGCCCGGCACGAGCCGAAGTCTTCGCCGAGCGTGGGATTGCGACAGTCAAGGATCTTTTGTATTACACGCCCTTCCGTTACGAGGATCGCACGCGAATCACTCGCGTTCGCGATTTGGTGCCCGGCCAGCTCACCACCGTATTGGTGAAAGTACTTACCTGCGGCCTCATGAGGACGCGTAAGGGGATGTTTATCTACGATCTTGCCGCCATGGACGCCAGTGCGCCAGCCGCTCGAGGCATGCTGCGCTGCAAATGGTTCAACGCGGTGTACCTCGAAAAGCGAAAAACTTTTCAGGCGGGGCAGCGAGTCTTCTTTTACGGAAAGGTGCAATTGGATACTTTCGGCAACGGCAATCTGGTGATGATCCAGCCGCAATTTGAGATCTTGCCTGAGGCTGAGATGGGCGAAGGGAACTCTTTGGAAACCGGCCGCGTCGTGCCCATCTATGAAGCCTTGGGGAGAACGGGCCCGCGCGCCATCCGGCGATTGATGGCGACGGCGATAGAAATGCTGGATGGCCAAATTCCGGACAGCCTGCCCGCTTCCGTCCGGCGCAAAACCAAACTGCTCGACTGCGCGGCCGCGTTGCGCCAAACGCATTTTCCCCATTCGAACCAATCCATGGAAGAGCTCTGCAATTTTCGCAGCCCTGCCCAGGTGCGGCTGATTTTCGAGGAATTCTTCAATATCGGCGCGGGCCTGGCGCTGAAGCGCCGCAACGCCAAAGCTGCGCCGGGTGTGGAGTTTCACAAAACCGACAGCGCCCGGCAGGCCATCAAGAAAGTACTTCCCTTTCACCCCACCCAGGCGCAGAAGCGTGTATTAAAGGATATTGTGGAGGACATGTGCGCCTCGCGCCCGATGAACAGATTATTGCAGGGTGACGTGGGCTCGGGCAAAACCATCGTGGCCATCCAAGCGGCTCTCCTGGCTATGGACAATGGCTTTCAGGTAGCGTTGATGGCGCCCACGGAAATTTTGGCGACGCAGCACTATCTATACATTCGCGATCTCCTCCGGCCTCTGCCTTATCAGGTGGAACTGCTGATTAGCGCCCGCAAGGCGGCGGAAAAAGCGGCGCTCAAGGAACGGATCACGGAGGGTAAGACCAACCTGGTGGTGGGCACTCACGCTCTAATCGAGGAGGACGTGCAGTTCGCGCGGCTCGGTCTGGTGGTGGTGGACGAGCAGCACCGCTTCGGCGTCTTACAGCGGGCCAAATTAATTCGCAAGGGTGTGATGCCGGACGTGTTGGTGATGACTGCGACTCCCATTCCCCGCACGCTCGCCCTGACCATCTACGGCGATCTGGACTTTTCCGTGATCGACGAGTTGCCCCCCAACCGCACCCCCATTGAGACTAAACTCTGGGCAGACCGCGACCGTCCCAATGCTTTTGAGTTTATTCGTGAAAAAGTGCGGCGCGGCGAGCAGGCTTATGTCGTATACCCGCTGATCGAGGAGTCAGCGCAGCTCGACCTCCGCACGGCGGTGCGTGAGTTCGAGCAGCTCTCGCGCAACGTTTTTCCTGATTTTCGCGTGGCCCTGCTGCACGGCCGGTTGGCGAGCGAGGAAAAAGAAGGCGTAATGCAGAGTTTCAAAAAAGGGGAGATTCAAATATTGGTCGCGACCACAGTGGTGGAAGTGGGAGTGGATGTGCCCAACGCCACCGTGATGCTAATCGAGCACGCGGAAAGGTTTGGCCTCTCGCAGTTGCACCAGTTGCGCGGGCGAATCGGACGGGGCAAAGGAAAATCGTTTTGTCTTTTACTCGCCGGCGATGTACTTACTGAAAACGCGGATGTCCGTCTAAAAACGATGGCGGAAACGATCGACGGATTTCGAATCGCGGAAATCGATTTGAAGCTTCGCGGTCCAGGCGAATTTTTCGGGACCCGCCAGTGGGGAATTCCCACTCTTCGCATTGCCAATCTGATCCGGGACCAGAAAATTCTGGAGTGGGCCAAAGCCGAAGCGACGGAGTTCGTAAACCACCCGGAATCGCGGGAAGAATTCGATGCGTTTGTTTCATTTCTTCGCAAGGCGTGGCCGCGCCGCTACGGCCTGGCGGGGATCGCGTAGGAATTGCGAGTTTGAGCGATCGGGTGATTGAATGATTGAGAACGAACAAGGGGAATGAAAACTTAAATCTATCATCAATGGCCAGTATGCCAGCTAGAATGAATAGGGGCCAATAACTCAACCCCCCGATCACGCAATCGCTCAATACAACTAATGCGAGTTATTTCCGGGACACATCGCGGACTGCACCTGGCTACGCTGAAGGGCGACGCATTGCGCCCGACTTCCGACCAACTCCGCGAAACCTTGTTCAACGTGCTGGGCCCGGAGGTCGAGGGTCGCGCACTTCTTGATGCCTACGCGGGCACGGGCGCTGTGGGCATCGAAGCAATCAGCCGGGGGGCGAGCGAAGTGGTTTTTATCGAGCACCACCGTCCCGCGGCAGAATTGATCCGGAGAAACCTCGAGGCGCTGAAAATCGAGGAAGGGTTCTATGTGATGACCACCACCGTGTTGAAGGGGCTGGAGAGATTGGCGGGAGAAGGCTCGCACTTTGATTTTGTTTTTCTCGATCCACCCTATGAGGAAATTCGCGAATACCATCACGTCCTCAGGCAGCTTGCGCGCGGGGAGTTGCTGCTTCCTACCTCGCTGGTAATTGCCGAGCATTCCCGCCATTGCAATTTGGAGGAACAATACGGCACATTGCGCCGAACGCGATTGCTTCGCCGGGGCGACTCACAACTTGGTTTCTACCGGCCTTCATAAGAGGGATCATGGCAGACGCGTGTTTCCCCCCGGCCGCGGTAGGTGGTCGGTTTGTTTCTTTTGTAGCGGTGGTCGTAGTTTACCCCGCCGTGCAATTCTTGACTCAGAAAGCCCATTTCACCTACTATAAAATAAAGGGATCGGGTAACAATCGAAGTGCCCGAGCGACAAGTTGGCGGGGTGGCTCAGTGGTAGAGCGAGGGTCTCATAATCCCTAGGTCGAGAGTTCGATTCTCTCCCCCGCTACCAATTCCTTCACACATCGACGTAATACTTTTCAATCCATATTCAGCTCCAGGCGGACAGAGCTTGCCTTGGGGACAAGTGGAGCGGTCTTGTCTTATTACGAGAGGCCAAAAAGAGCCGTGAGAGTTCCCACGGCTCTTCAAATCTATCGAATTGCAGAAAAAGAGATTATATGGCTCCCGGCACAGCCTAGTTGGCTAACAGGACAGCCTCCAAGAATAGTTGAACTTCGCGACGCTACTTACTTTGCAGCCACCGTCCAGTTCGTTCCATCGCAATAAGCCAGAACGTGGTTTGAGCCACTTCCGGCAATTGTAGAGCCCCATGTAGCGACTGTGGAATCGGTAACGGCAGCGGTCTCTCCCTCAATCGTGCTGCTGCACGCCGTCAGCGTGGAGAACGTTACGGGCTTACGGCGGTCCTGGCCTGCAGTATCCAGGGTCGCTTGCGGAGAGGCCGTCCCAATTCCCACTCCGCCGGAAGCGCGAATCAAGAATTGGTTTGGCGCAGTGGAAGTGAATGTCGTCTTGGTTCCTGCCCCCACATTATCCGCCCACACGAAGTTTCCGGTGAAGTTGGCAACGGCGCCAAATCCAGCAGCGAAGCTGTGGTCCGCCGACGAACCAGTGGTGTTTGAATCTCCACCGGGAATGGTGGAATAGCTGCCGCTAGCCGAGTTGGACTTGCCCCCGCCCACCGTGGAATTGAGTCCAATGGTATGGTCGCTCAGACCTGTGTCCCCGGTGAAGTTTGAAGTTCCGCCGCCAATGCTGGAATTATTCGCAAAGGCAGTGTTCCCGGTTCCTCCGCCAACGATGCTGGCAAACGAACCACTGGCCGTGTTGTTTGCGCCTCCCCCGACGGTCGCAAAGGAGCCGCTGGCATTGTTGTTTTGCCCTCCACCGACCGTAGCTTCACCCCCGCTGACAGAATTTTGGATACCCCCACCAATGGTGCCGTAACTTGCAGAGATGGCGTTTACGAATCCACTCGCCCCACCGCCTGATATCGTCGCGCCTACGACGCTGGAAATACTGTTGCCAATGTAGCCGGCGAGAATATTTGGGCTGGAGATCCCTGTTTGCACGGTCAGCCCGCCATTTGCATCAACAACGGCCAAGCCAGTGCCTGAGAATGTTGTAGCCGTAACTGTGCCGGTGACCGATTGCCCGGCAGCGAAGGTTGCAGCCCCGTCAAACTTTGCTGTGCCGTTCACCTCCAGAGTAGCCGTCGGCGCCGTCGCCCCGATGCCCACGTTGCCGGCCGCCGTTATTCGGACTCCCGGAGAACCGCTTCCTGACCAGGGACCTATCACAAAATTGCCCGCATTGGGTGCCGTACCGTAGAAGATTATTCCCTGGTCCCCAGCTTGCACCAGACCGTTGTATGCGCCCGCTCCCAGGTTGGGGATAAACATCATCGTGCCGTTGGCGTTGGCCGCGCGCAGGGCGACATTATTTTGAGCCGTTGAATTTTTAATATCCAGCAGCGCCCCCGGGCTCGACGTCCCGATGCCCACGTTGCCGGCCGCCGTCATTCGGATTCCCGGAGTACCAATGCCGGACCAGGGACCGATCACCAGGTTGCCGGCATTGGGCGCTGTTCCGTAGAAAATTATCCCCTGGTCCCCCGCTTGCACCAGACCGTTGTACGCACTCGTGCTCAGATTGGGAATCAACATCATCGTGCCGTTGGCGTTGGTGGCTCGTATGGCGATATTATTTTGAGTGGTTGGATTCTGCACATCCAACTGCGCCCCCGGGCTCGCCGTCCCGATGCCCACGTTGCTGCCGGATTGAGTGATCATCGAGTTCTCGACATTGCACTGAGCCGTGAACATGGGGAGAGAGTTCGCCGTGCCCCCAAGATTGCTGGTAATGGTGGAGCACACCGCCACCAGCGGCGAAACGTTAGACTGGCGTCCATTCTCGGTCGTGGCCTTGGATCCCGCCAGTGCTGCAGCTGCAATCGAAGTCGCTGTTGTGCCGGCTGCCGTCCCGCTCTGCGCGTCGGCAAGCACGTAGGCGGAGGCGGGCTTGCCGCCCAGCGTCTCCGCATCGCCCGCTTTCAGAGCGTAGGGCACGCTCACTAGCAATACGCGCGGTTGTTGCTCGGCTTCGGCCCCCACCTGAATGCCCATCCAACGCACTTCGCCGGAAGTGAAAAGATCGACAGGCAGACCGTCGGTGTGCATAGCGCCGAGCAGAGCGGTGTAGCGGCCGAGGTCGTCGGCCTGCACGCTCTGGGTCTCAAACCACAAAGGCTCGCCGCCTGCTTCGGTGCTGTACAAGGAGAAGGTCACATCGACGGTGCCAGTAACAGGCTTGCCCGCGGCATCATGCAGCGCCCCGCTGAATTTCATCAGGCGCGGGACGATGGCTTGGGTCCCCGACGAAACTGTGGAACTGGCTGCGGGTGAATCGGGCTCCACCGGCTGCGCG